>JAABUS010000389.1_pt1 | contig 112398 bp, 114 predicted proteins | sample 5560161 | NCBI WGS metagenome assembly JAABUS01 (sample SAMN10711885, study PRJNA513376) | rock metagenome | isolation source: Antarctica rocks | place: Antarctica: Victoria Land, Trio Nunatak nord | collected 2016-01-04
AATGAGATAGCTGAGTCCTCTCTGGAAACACTCCACTTACTCGCTTGCCGGCGACTCTCGGTGAGCCTCTACTCCACACCATTCAATCATCTTCGCCATTCCACCAGTATGGTGAACATACCCATCACGATTGTTAAGGACCATGAGCTTTGGAAGTGTGAGCTTATGTTGATGGGGTATAGTGGCCTACTGACTTCATACCAGCTCAGCATGAGCGCCGCAACAACGTTGGCAGGATCCCGGGAGAGCAGTCGGTCTTGGAGATGGCCGAGACGGCGTAAAGCTTTTCCATAAAAGATCGCTCCAACATCTCCGGTATTGGGTTCGAGCCGGTGCATGCCTATGTTCTATCAGCAGTCGAAAAGAGCCACAGATTTGCAAAATATACGCCCAAAAATCGCCCTTGCTAAGCAGTCAGTTGCATCGAAGACAACTGATCTTGAGTCTGCCTCAATTACATCGATTATCCACCAACGCCTATTTACAGCTGACTATTCCCAACATCAGCATTCGAAACTTGCGATTACGATGCGACAGGCTGACACACCTCCATTCGCATGAAGGGTGGGAATTGTATATGTTCCAAGTGGGAGATGCAGACGTTCCATAGAGAGGATTAGCATCAAAGTCTACCATGGGGATGATCAACGAACAGACTGAAAGCCTCGCAAGTCTATGCCATTTTGGAGACGGGGTGCCAACTGAGGCTCATGATGGGCCGCTCCTGGCAGACTGAAGTCGCGTGAACCAACAATAACAGCTTGTTTCCTTCCCAGCGGCTCCTTGCTCTCGATATGGCCTGGTGGGCCCTGGAAGCGTTTCCCTAGCACCGTGTCAGACAGGTGACCTGTCTACACAACTTTCGGCATACCTTCGTCCACAAAGAGTGTAATTTGCTGATATCCTTCGCAAATTATGTAGGCGCGTTTGCATCGGTCACATAATGGTTTTGCTTCATCTGCCAAATTTCAGTTTGGAACCCAATATGGCATGATCTGGTGCTACAATTACCGCATTTGACTTTCCTCTTCTTACAAGTAACGCAACCCGTGAATCTTCTAACATTTACCATGTTATCCAGGTCAATTCCCTATTTGTGTGCAAAACTGTAACGGGATCTAAAGATTGACCTCGCAATTTAGTGCTGAGCAGGATACTTATGTGCCGGAGGAGTGTGTGCTGGGCAAACAGGTAGCAGCAGCAGCTGTACAGCACCTCGCATAATCTAACCGCAGTAAGTCATAGGGGAGTACACTGCATTGAGCTGATCGAAGCGCCGATATATGATGGGCTAACAAAATCGAGTTGAAGGCATCTTGTGTGACTTATGTCAGTCACGAAAGTCACTCAATACTTTCGAACATTCGACAGGATTAGGATGTTTGCGCAAGCGTACAGAGTGACGCGTCTATACTGAAGGTAAGGGATGCCTGCGTTATGCTTCTGATAGGCCATCATTCCTTTTTGTTTATTGGGTTTGTAATATCAACATTATGCCTCTTTTTTCCTTTCGAACCTTTTTGGCCAAGAACAAAGATGCGGTGCAACCCATGATAAAGCGCATACGCCGTTGAAGGCTCAGCCCATACATTACCTCAACAGTAGTTCTATTTGAAATACCGATATTAGAAGGCTATACCCGACGTGTAAGCCGTTCAACAAACTTTGAGGCTTTACTTCCTCACCATTTTTTTATAAGGACCGAATCCTATAGAAAGCATGCATTGATTTCTAAGACGTTACAAATCTGAAAGCAGGAACAACGTCCCTTATAAAAGTCCATCACATCTTATGGAAGGTTAACATCTCTTTCAGCTCAATCTACGGCAAACAACATACTAGCACAGTCTAGCCCATCCTAACCTTGGTTTTCATACCCAGCAAGACTCATCTGGGATCATCGAATGCATACAGGGCTAGTAAGCCCAAAGGGAAGAGATGGAGATTTGTTGCGTTGAGAATCGCTCTAGGTTTAAGGGAGCACTTCTGCCTATTTCTTTCTCTTAGTTTCTGCAGATTTCTGGTCAGGATGTATTGGACTAATCGGAAATTTTAGGATGATGAATAATACTCAAAATTGAGATTAATCAGGTTCTTCTGATCAACGCGTAAAACTCTTGTCAGAGTCTGTGGTTTCTGCATTCTTAAGACAGTAAAGCTTTATCGCTATCAGCCGTTCCGCTCTATAACAGTCTCTATTAGAACTCTAAGAAAGCCGCTGCTTTGGCGCAACGGGCGGTGCAACCGACCCTGATAGTTCATGGAGGACCAAACCTCATATGGTGTGCGCTCTCTCGTATCTGCAAGCTAAAGAAAGCCTAATTGTCCCAAGTTTCTTGGGGTGCTCATGTTTACCACTAACCGCACTGACCAGAAAAATCAGAGCCCGAACTTGATATCTGTGGTTGATGGCATCAGCTTTCTAAGCCAATCAATATAGTCTTCGAGGGGGAAGTATTGTATGACCAAGAGCCGCCGCCTAAGTTTTTCTGCTGTACAGCCATCGAAGCTGAGGAAGTCTCGGAAGATATCTGGACCAAGCGAAAGCCGAGGCCTGATTTTGCCATGATCCCTGACCAAGATCTTCAATGGAAATTCTAATCAAAATCATGTGGAAGTTATCTGCGCGTTGCGTTGTTACAAGTAGAGAATTAGATTAAGTCTAAAGTGTTGCTCTCGACTTCTGAGAATATAGGGGAGCCGCACATCTCGATTAAGGCAGACTCGTTTCAGTGCTGACTACAGTATCTCCCTGCCAGATTGCTATGAGACAGCAGCAAGCAGCAAGACTAGACCATCCTCGACTGATCTCAGCTTCGCTCTTGCAACGCTATAGATGTCGGTTTAACGCTTAGCCTAATCACTCTAGACAACGGCTTTGAATATCGCTAATGCTGTTTGTTCGTCGTCAGCTATGGTTTATATGCATGCTACAGCCCATTCATAGTCGTGAAGCTCGTCTCTTCCGTATAAGACGAATCTGGATAATCTTGGAGCAAGTCTCATCTCGTTGTTAATATCGATGTTATGGACGCGGCCTCCTGCTGGTCTTCCTGCCTTAAGCCATCCTCAGAGTACGTCCTGTCGCCGGACATTATTTACCCAGCGTTGGGTGTCTATGGTAGTGGGATTGATATTGGTCTCTTACAATAAAGACGAATCAGAAGCCCTCATAGCCCTGGATTTACTTTTGCAAAGATGGTTAGATGAAGGATTGCTCCTTTCATGCTATGCGCAGGGTATTATTGCTCTTGTGTTTTCTCAAGTGCTGTCAAAGTAGGTACCCTTCGAGTCTTTTTTGTTGGTGTTTCGTCTCAAACCTTGAATAGCTGGTGACGATAATGTGCGTTCTGAAAATTAGATGCGACAGAAGTATTTCGGACAGCCCAGAACGTCCATAACGTTAGAAGAAACTCTGAGTTCCTAACCAATCCCGGCATTAGCCAAACTTGAAAGCGGAGATTGATATATAAAATTATTGTACATATGTCTGGTAAATACCGTTTGTTCTCCTTTCCATTCACCTTTAGTGAGAAGTATAACAAGTAACCATTTCGTAATTGAATGTGTCGAATATGTTGTTCCTTGATGACACAGCCAGAGTATACTCTGATCGTAGTTGCCGTCGATACATGGCAACCAAACCTCCTGTGGCTCTAGCTCTCAAGATCAGAGAGAGGGCCGATGGCCTGGAGAGCAGTATAAATTGCCTGGGACATCCACGAATATTAGGTGACTGCAGGCGTTTCGAAGGCTAACGGACGCTGATGTGGTTCGAAATAAGGTCACCCAAGATTTGAATGTCGGAGCTCTTGCCGTTGAACATGGTATAACTGCAGCCTCTCGCTCGAAGGATTTATCGCCTTCACAGTCGACGCGTCTGAATTCAACTCGTATGCATGAGCTTAATAAAACAAATTAGATGTTAATTCAATTCTGATCTGATAAGCGTTCTAATGCAATCGAGTAAGTTGCAGAAAAGCTCTTCATCTTTCTATTGTACTGATTGCGTAGTTTTTTGGAATTCGATGTTCATATTTTCTTGAAATTTTGCGGCAATGATTAGAATGACAGAAAGTAAATTACTCGATGTATCTCGAATTTTTATGGCCGCCGTAAAATAGAGGACCCAGATGCCATCTAGTTAAAGAAGTCAGTCATTCAGACCGCTTTGCTGGAAATCATTTCGGCTTCGTCTTGTCTTTTAGTTCCCGGCTCATGCTCATTTAGTAGTGGTAGTCCTGGTCGGTGCACATCAGTCTCTACGAGCGAAGACTGGTCAGCTTTCGAGCAGCACTGGAAAATGGGTATTCGATACAACATGATTTAAATTCGTCATCTCGGATTCATGGGCATCTTGTTGGCTGAGGAACTCCCAGTTCACCGATACGCTTCGTGGATTTTTGATATCCGATTTCTGGGTGGATGTTATCTTCAAGAACTACACCTGATACTTGAAGGTTAAAGATACCGGCAGATTTCGTTTCTGCGAAAAGCTGCCATTGAAGACTCTTTGAATCTCGTCCTCCACTATAAGGATGGAAATATCCTTGTTTGTCTCTACGCATTTTTTGGCGAATATCACCCTTGAGACTTAATGAAGAGCCGTTCCCCGAACGTTGATGTCGCTACTATGACGTATATCAATAAAGCTCGAAACCACCAATGGGGCCTCTGGAGTCGCCTATCAGATATACGAAGGAAGATCAGATCAGATTTACTCGCATTCTCTCTAGGAGTATGTTCAACACCACATTCGTTGATTTGATCCACTCAGATTCTGGTCGCATCTCCTTGTAGATCCTAGTGCACGCTGTACTTTGGGCGATTGCGTGTGATGCTGTAAGCGGTAGAGGGTCGTCTTAATCAACAGCATTAGCAGATATGAAGCCCCAGGCTTATGATACCAATAAAGCTCGACGTCTTTGCGCGCAAAGATGTTGCAATGGACGCTTTTCTCGTTTCTACAACTGTGTAACTCAGCTGCTTCTCAATCAGAAAGACGAGTCGTTAGAAATTTATGCGACGTTGAATCTGTTGTGAGGTGCAGATCGTCCTTCCTCTTAAAAGCGTTATCGGGATATCCCTCTCAAGTTAATGAGACACGCCGTCGAATATCAGTCGGATCTAGAAAAGTCTTTCTCTTGCATGCATGTAATGAGCGTTTGCAATAGCCAACTGAAAAACTTGAAAAATTTGAGGAAAGCGAGAGTATTGTCTCAGTCCATTGAGATCTGTCGGAGATAGCTGCTTTGACTGTGTCCAAATCAGCTAGCACTATCAGAATAATTCTCTTCTAGTCTCGAAAAGAGCTTGTTCTTGTCTGGCCCTACAGCGACTCTTTTGATAAATTTAGCCACTACTTTGAACACTGGTTCATAATTTTATTACATGGCAAAAAGTCAACAAAAGCTCCTTCTTTGGTATGCCGCTGCGGTACAGTTCGAAAAAACCTTTTGATAAATTGGTAAACTAAATATGGTCACATTTTAACTTAGGTAGACGCGAGTGGACTGTATTGATCTTCGAGTAGGTGGTTTTGAAAGTATCATGACCCTGCGGCAGTGCACGACTGTTACTTACTCGAGCATATTATCATGAGAACTTTCGATCGAACCGTTAAAGGTGATTCGAGGAAACGAAGAGTCATAGGCTCAGGAGCAATTACAGCTCTGAGCAGTTGTCTGCTCTCGCAGTAATTGCGGCCCTAAATGATGCGGATCCGTTCGTACGAGCTTCTGACACCGAATCCAAAGGATTGGTGATGGTATCGTCACATACGATACGAGTGTCTCTGGCGTGAAAGGAGGCCTTTTTCGGATAACCGGATAAGCTTTGTCTATGAAGACATCGTTAGTGAATAATCAAAGTCAATGTACATCACATTGCAAGACTGGTTCACGTACAATTCTAAGCACATGCCTTCTCTTAGCTACCTCATTCCGATACAATCATCACAGATACCAATTCTCTTGGAGATCTCCAACAGAGTGTGACGTAGGTGCAGTCACGAATAACTGTGTGCAGTAGTGAATGGTGATGTCGATATCTATTGCTTAGATGTTTTCTTCGCACTGCTAATGACCTTCTTGAGATCTTCCACGTTGCTTTCGTTGGTTGTAGAACTGTCGTCGCCTCGCTTCTCAAACGTCAGGCCTTGTATGGTGTTGTAACTCGAGGTGGGACTTGTTGTTACGCATGGGCACGCCAGTGGTCACTTGCTTGGGAAGGACATTTTGCTCTGGGTTGTTGCGATTGATCGCTCGTATCTTTTCTCAGATAACGAGGAGTATCTCCTTCCGTTTGTACTTTTTTGATATTCTGACAGATGGCTGATTCCATCGGTTCGTCATCATCCATGCAAAAGCTGTTTTCTAACGAACATGGTTAGCCTGACCAAATCTGACCAAATCTAGCGGTAATGACCTTGCTAAATCCCATGCTATTGGCAAGAACCAAGCCGGTGGAAATCCCCCAACCGATATGATTGTCACATCCCAACAAACCAATACCTGTATTAGTAGTACCAGAATCATTGTTCGTACCAATCGTTTCAGTTGTAGATGGAAGCCCATCATAGGTGTAATCCCGTTGCACTTATCCAGAAGTACTGTCAGTCTAAGTACCTGATATGATTCATGTTGCACTACCTACGCTCCGCGCATGTGAAGTCTTCGTAAAGAGGCTGTGATGGCCAGAAAGCTCTTAGCTCTTAGTGTAAATATCTTCGTAGCAACCTTCGTAGGAACCCTGATGGATCAACTTCGTCACATCTAATTGAACAGGCTTTTTCTTTTTCTCGAGGCGGCTCCAGATTCTCTGTGCGGCAGCGAAATTCTTGTCTATTTTCTTCTTCGCTTATATCTTTTCTTTTTTTGATCTTAATCCTTTTCTGTGTAGAGTTGGCCCTAAAAGCAAATCTTTGTTCGCAAGTATGCCCCCGTAGTGAATAAGCCCTTATTTCAACTTCCACTTGGCAACATCTAGAAAATGCTTGAGACGTACAAGCAAGGTAAGTTTCTAGGCCGTGACCTTAAGACGATTCTGATGACGAGATAGACGGGTGTAGAGACCTCCTTGGGGTTGCGTGAGTCCCATGTCTATCTATAAGTTCAGTAAGCTCCACGAGTCTTCCGGCCGTCACTCTATTATGAGCATACTTTCCAAAGTTGCATGTTCCCGAACCTTCTAGGCCTCTTACACGTGACATATCCATCCTCAGTCAAACCCGCAGATTTCTAGTGTTATGGTCGAGATATGATTGAATCAGATGGTGAAACGGTAATTCCTAAGTGCCAGATGCATATGCGTCGTATTTAATTGCACGTAATTTCGATATTTCTTGTTCGTCTGTTTCTCTGTATGCACACTCAGCATTAGCCGCGGGCGACAATCCGAGTAAACGGGAGTAGATGACAATAGCGAGCTGATTTCCCCTGTTGCAACGACTCCTCAAGTACACCGGTTGACACTGAAGGGCTATTCGAGCTTCCGCTTGAAGAGTTTCAACTGTGCTTTGTTGTTCAAAGGCTTGCCTTTACTATTTCCTGTGTGCAAATCATGGGCCTGGTGACATAGACATACCCTAAGTGGGATACCTGTCCGCCTCCTTACTGCACCAAGCTCATGCTGAATACTCAATATTGTTGTATAAACGCCCTTGGATAATCAACTGCATAAGGGGCGGCTTTGTGTTGTTCGTTCTCGTGAGTCTGTACCCATGTATATGAATAAGTATATAAAGAGTTGAGCTTTACAGGCTGTTTCAAGAGAAGGCCAGCTGAATAGTTGGTGGTGTTCTTTGCTGAGTGTTCCTATGGCGAAATTTGAAAATAATAGTTAATTGTTGATGTGAAGCAGCATTCGTTTTGATCAACGGCCAATTGACCGCATGTACTTGTCTTCGGTGTGTCAATTCAGTACTGCGAAACTATTCACTTCCTTGAACGTCAAGAACGTTTTCGTCGTGAGATGGCAATCAAGCGTTTCGTACCACACAAACATGTCTCAAAGTCATGGCCATTGCAAAAGTCTAAGCTCTTCGTAAATTTTCAGTATGCAGACATTCGCTCGTTCAAGACCTCTGATAGTAGTTGATAATGTGAGAGCCACTAGCTACTTGAACTGAGCGCGACCTTCGTAGTCTTGGAATTGGTGATTTTAGGACAGTTTTGGGTGTATCGGCATCAGGCACCAGCATTGGTCATATCTAGGTCCACCTATCTTATCGGTTTTCATGCTTCGAGTATTCAGTTGATCGACCATCTTATAATGATTGGGGGGTAAGTGACATCGTGAAATAAAGCGATCCCAATATGCGAATGCTCTTGTGCGCGAATCTCTGTAAGATCGTGAGGTCCCAAACAAAGATGAGATTCCTTGGCCTCCTTCCACAAACATTCGATTGTACAGCAAGTCTACGTCCGTCGTAGCAGGATCCAGCATCGATTTTAAGCGGAACCGTGTGTAGATGTGCAATGTCAATGTTCTCCGGTATCCGAGTTTATCGACATTCTGAAGCTCTGTATCTCAAATCAGTCTTGATCATGTCTCGTATGACGACGACAAATGTCATTTCCGGGAAGGTGTCTTGCATGTGTCGCCAACCCTCGACGTTCAAACACAAACACTCCAGCCCATGCAAGACAGGGTAGATGATAGCTGTGGGTTGGAACGCTTTTAGTTAACTCAAGTAACGTAATCTTCAAGCAAAGTAGCAAAATAACATTCTTGGATCAAGGCCCTCTCCCTAGCAAGCTCTGGTAATGTTCGCCAACGCAAAATTGCAAGGGGGAACACAGAAGCAGCGAGATGATCTTATGTATTGGGACGTCCCAGCTGCGGGCCCCTTCTCTCAATAATGTGGTTCTCATGTAACTGTCCCTATAAGGTCGTACACGCACAAGGTGCAGACTTTGAGGTCCTCCTGCTTTGAGCCTTGACTTTGCCTTCAGCGAGCCATTCCTTCCACAGAATCATCTTCAAGTATCTATAATCACACCTCCCTTAACGAGTATTTCAGTACTAGACAGTTACCCGTCACCTTATCTTTTGAAAGGTGATGGGACGACAAGACCAATGGTCAGACCAAAGTTGACGGGTTGAGGCCAATGTATAGAGGCTTTGGCGTTAAAAAAATAAATAGTCGGTTCCATGTATTGAGTTAATTTTTTTTATCTACGCTGAGTTTCTTTGGCTTCGTGTGCTTTTCCACTGACCGCCTCACTCATTAAAAGACGGCGAAGCACACGCAATGGATGTAAAGATGATGTGAGAGGTATCCAGTGTGGTAAATGAACACCATAAATCTTCTATGTTGCTAGATTTTTTCGAATCGTACCTATTGAGTGGTTTGTTGCTCCAATTCTCCAGCTTCTTCTTTGATAGTGTGGTATTAGGTCTCCCTGGTTGCTCGCCCTTAGATTGATGGGTGATAGTTCAGAAATGCCTTGAGGTATTAAAATAAATCCGGGGAGAAGACTCACGGCGACCCTTATCGGACGTGTTCGTTACATGGTTGATATATTCATTATAATTTCATATAATAGCCCGAGAGATAGAGCTTGACCGCGTCCGGTAGAGAATAGTGTTCGGCCACAATGATATTTTCTTGTTAAGTATATTCTATATATATATCTCGTAAGAGATGGTGTTTGATTTTCCTTGTCAGATACGTCTTCTGCCAATGTACCCGGACGAGAACCAGGACTTTCTGCCGAAACTGTTCTGCCACAGCAATAAGACAATCTGATAAAGAATTCGACATTTGGCCCCAGTCCGAGGCCGTCATCCTGGTTATTACTCTGAGAAGTGCTTTCGGGCCTGAAATCAACAATTCTATATCCTTATCATAATTCTTAAGCTTCTTAGTCGTTAAAGATTTGGTAGCTTGTTTGTAGGCCCCAGACTGCTTGTGAGCGGTCGAGTCAATGTCTTTGAGGGTCTGCGACTTCTGTAGGAACCGTTCAGCCATTTCCAGCGAGCCCAACTAAGAAGGGTGCAAACATGTCTATATACCAGCCTATTGTCCTTCTCTCAGTTCCGACATCAGAACGATGAACTAACATTTATGTTAAATATAGCTCAGAGCTTGTGCCAATTCCTTTATGAGACAATTCATGTTGGGTGCCCTCCTCGAATGCAAATAGGGCGGCGGGCGGTGACGGCAAAATCAACATCTTCGGTCTTGCGTTTGCTGCCGAGGATGACGAGCGAGGCACTGTCAATAACGAGGAACTCGGCACGCAGAGAGAACGATAGCAGCAAGAAGGTTGTAGCGTAAGCCTCTGACCGGGCGACCTTTTGGCCGGGGCCAATGTCTGGCATTGCGCGAGTGGTGGCGGCGGCGGTGATAATATGTAACAGTAGTAGTAGCCGCGGCAAGATATAAGCCTCATTCCCGCTGAGAAAGTTGGTGGCGTACTTTCCAGTCTCTAATCTCAGGATTCTAGGTCGTATTATATTCCTCCAGTGCAGAGTAAGACTCCTGAGTTCTAATCCTCCTATCGTACCTTCGGCTCAGATAAGCATTTTTGCGAAAATCGGGCAATTGTATTCATGGCCTGAGCCTAGCATGACGCCAGGTCTAGTCAAGTAGGCAACCACGAGATGTTGCTCTCTAGTGAAGGCTTTTGTGAGGCGATGCGTGACCACATTATCGTTGACTGTAGAAATTGAACGGGCAGTCCACTCTAGAGCCTGGTGAAAGGATCTGCAACGCATGTAAAAACACGAAGGCACTCCCTGAAGCGTCATCTGCAACACACTGGACCCGTGAAAGAGAGTCGAGAGAGCAATTGACACGGCGCCTTAGCGTTTCACAGAATTGAGACTTCCTGTCCGCCAAGCACTGCATTCGTGGACTCGGGATCGTGTAAAATACGGGATTCTTCAAGACCTATGGGATCTCTACTCTTGAAGGTTTTCGCACCGATGACTCGAGTTTATTTCGAGATGAGACCAGTTTTTGACCAGCTTTGAATTCCAGTGATGGTTCACTTTTATCTTTTGCTGGGAACAATGTTGATGACGATGATGTTCGCAATACCGTTTGTTGTCGAAAGCCAATCTTTATAGTATTCAAACAACAGAAGCCCAGATGTAATAATCCTGGGGTACTATCAGAACCCCATTCGTCTCAGGTCCAAACCGTTCGCTTTTTCGTTATTGACATGTCCCGCGATATCTTCTTAGCACTACGGCCACATCGGAGGTATAATGTGTCTCCGCAATAGTAAGATATTAGTAGAGGATGATACGGCGTGGGACGACACCGAGCTTTATTACAAACCAGAATATTGTTCTTGAGGCGAAACCGCAAACACACCACAGGCCATAGGTAGCTATCCCTGCGCTGCCTTGAGCGATGATTTGTAACCGAAGGTCATGAAAAGAGCGACTAGATTAGTAGCCGGGGCGAATATCGAAGTAAGAAGCTCCATTGACAGAGTTTTCACGGTAGAAACCTACTGACGGAGGGCAGGTGCTCAACCAGACGGACTGGATTGTAGAAAGGTAGGCCTCTTCAGCACTTAGGTCTACATGCCTACGAACAACGATACTAACTTCTGTGATATTGATGATGCAAATGACTCGGGGCTATATAGAGATAAGTTTATTCAAAGGTATAACAAATGCGGGTCTGTGCAGGCGGGTATTGATCTTTGAAGTTCCTCATGAATTTTGAATGGTAGAGGACTGGAGGCTATTTAGTGCTCGTTTGGCTCCTGGTAGTTGAAGGATGAATAGACTGAGTGCAATGAATACCTGTTCTCGTTTCTGGTAGCTGAGGTTTGCTTTGCGAATTTCTGGAGGAATAGAGAGCAAGTAATAGCAAAGAGGATCAGTACGAGGATTGAATAGCAATCGTATAGATATGAACTCACTCGTCGATGGTGATAAAGGTATTGTTCAGACGGTAGGATGTGAATCTTGATGGGAATTTGCAGTGGAAGAACACAAGAGGAGCACCAGTGAAGAAGACGCTAATGCCTCGATGAATCCTCCTTGAAGCTGAGCTCCAGCCATGAGATGAAAAATTAACTGATACAGATCTCATATGATAAGGATTGAGGAAAAGACCAACGAAGCAGAGAAAATGCAAAGACGCCAGAAAAGTAATAGATGACCCGCATGTACAAATTATAAGGGTATGCCGTGAGGCGAGACGATCTAAAGAAAAACAACGCTTTTAGGGTATACCCATTGCAGTCAAACCATCCTAGCAGTCACATAATCCAGACACCCTCGCTCAAGTCGTAGCACAAATAAATCGAAATTTCTGTTGTTCCTCGCGCCAACATTACCTCTCTCACCTTCTTCTCCCATCAACCCTCCTCTCTAGCCCCTCGACTCGGGCTCTAAAACCCTTGACGATGTCCCGGATGTGTCGCACTTTGTCAAACTCGACCTCCAGCTCGTCTATCTGTCGTAGTATCTCGCGAAAACGTGCTATTTCAGCGTCGGCTGCCGCCATTGCGTTGCCGGCCCGGGAGGACTGAGTAGAGGTTGAGATTTGGGTTTGCGCAGTAAGCTGAAGAGAATAGCTGTTTAGTATAATGTTGCTGACGGATAGACTGAAATGGGCAGCAAGAGTTGGAGAGGTGAGGGAAAGCAAAAGGGCGGACAAGGTAGTCTAGTTTCCTTATGCAGCTCTTAATTTTGAACTGTCATATAGCAGTGAACGTACACTCTCAACCCTATTCTGTATCGCCCCCATCAAGCGCTCAAAATGCTGCCCCAAGAGTGCCAGACTCCCCGGGTCAAGCACCAGCCTGCCCTGGCCAGAGGAAGCCGCGCTGGCTGCGCGCGACGTGGAACCTGATGTGCGCGAATGGCCGCGGCCTCGGGTTGAGGTGGAGTGTGCATAATTCTGGTTGACTAAGGCGATTTGCTGATGCTGACGGAGGATGTGGACTTCGGACTGGGAGAGACCGAGCTGGGAGTCAGGGATGGAAGCAGGAAGGGAGGTCATGGGTGTAGACCTCCTCACATGTTCGGTGAGGGAGAGCAGATGTGGGGGAATCGCATCGCGATGAGGGAAGAAGAGGGTTTATTAAGAGGATTACGAGTGGTCAGACCATAGGTGTACGAGGGCTTGGGCAGCAGTAAGGCGAGAAGCTTTTTTGAGATGGGCACGTGATTGGGTTCAACGGCTAAGCTCGGCAGGGTTACTTCTACGGTGACCAATTTAGTGTAACGATGTTGTTTCTCGGTCCAGTTCGGTTTTGGCACGACTCCTTCTTCGGGGGCTTGTTCTGAAGCACACAATGAAGCGAACCCTTCTTCTGTCAAATTGTAATCATCGCGGTGGTCTCATCTGCTCAAAGCCATCAACGTCTTCTTGCAAAATATGTGTGCTTTTCACGCCTAGGAACAATGTTCCACTGTAGAGCTGGCAAAGGTATCCGGTGCCCCTTCACGGTGGCATTTATATTTATATCAATGGCAATATAGGGCAATCGAAAAGCAACACGTACCTGCCGTCCTCCTCATCCTGTTGTATTTTCAGTTAGTTGATCTCCTCGGAATCCCATTCTTGTCTCTAGTATGGAAACGTGCCTAATAAGAAGAGTCCGCCTCATAGAGTTATGAATAGCTTGTCTCATGAACAACAATAGCCAGAATTCAACGTGTCAATACAAAGGCAGCCACCGTATGCGTATGGAGCTAATGCATATAGCCCAATCGTAAGAGGCATTGGAAGCTTCGTAATGCGGCGCAGTGAACTGGGTTTGGCATGTTTGTAGTCTTGACCAAACGAGAGATGCGAGGATCAGGAAAAGAGTGCCGCCCCAGTGGAGGAGGCTTCACGAGGCTCTGCAATCTTTGATCGAGATGATTGCGCTGTTGATGGGTTTCTGTAAACGTAGTACTCTTTCCTTGAAATAGAAGCAGTGCGACTCTCACATACTCAACACAGACCGTCAATGCGGTTCAGGATGGCACTCATTGCGTGAAGAAGGATGAGCCGGATGCAAAAGCACAAGTTAGATTAAAGCCAGTAATAGTTCGAATAAATGGTGGGCATCCAACACATTAAACACCTAGCGCTCGACAATAATCATGATGTTGGTATCAATAGGGCCAATTTTGGCTCGCCAATCTCTATCCTTCCTGCATCCCGTGCAGTCACTGCTGTACATTACGCTGTCCCCAGCTCCTTTTCACCAATGCCACTTGTCGTCTGTAAAGAAATTCGTTCGAGAAATAATAGGAGTACTCGTAAAGGATAAAAAAAGATCAGGTGATACGAAAATAATCTGAATCGTGCTGAAGCTGACTTCAGTCTTGGGGGAATCTACCTTCCATGGTATGCAGCACTGTATCCATCACCAAGTTGGAGTATAATGACCCAAACGCCAACACTCCTACTCCTTTCACCAGTTCGACATGTTCTTCCTTCATCTTATGCCTTAATTAATAACTATGTTCTAAGGTCGCTGACTTGAAACGGGTTATGACGTAGAACTTTGTGATTCTGCTTGGTACTAGGCCTTGCGGGTGATTCGGATATAGGCTGGCGGAATAAGAAGCTTCAGTGGAGTCCGGGGCTTGAATACAAGATAGCAGGATCTCCACCAAAGGGAGGCGCCACATCCTCCTCCTGAACCTGTGCTAGTATGGCCGGCTCTGAGTACCACGCACTATAGTCTGGCGCCTTGCCCACGTGCGAGTGCCCAGGAAGATGATTCCAACTTGGAGAGACGAAATGATGCGGCGGTTGACTCGAAACGGGCGCAGAATGTGGTGCTACGTGTGCTTCAGGTATCGAGGTATTCGAAGAATTTGAGCTGGTGACTAAGGATGGTGGGTTCATCTCTGATGCTCGGCGGCGGAAGTCCATTTGGAAGCCATGGTGATAATGGTTGGGGTAATGTCCAGCCACATCCTCGACATAACCTCCAAAAGACATCGACCGAGTGGGTATCGGCCATCCATGGTCTTCTCTTGGCGGAGCAAAGGTCGTGAAACTTCCCACAGACTCTCGAGGATGATGGGCCGTTGAACTGGGTGGACCTTGAAATTGAGAGGGAAACACTGGTGTCATTGGAGACCCGGCAAGCTTCCAGTAGGCTTGGGAAGCATCTTCGGGAGTCGATTGTCCTGTCGAAACAGGGCCGTGATCGAAGAACGGGGAATCCCAGTGCTGACGTTCATGGTGATTAGGGAATTCATATGCGCGGGAATTGATAGAAGCTATGTGGACGTCAGCTGTCAGTCTTCGGTGACATGTCGCAGAAACTTGACAAACCTCTTCTTGCGGGAGATAATGGATTCGCACTCATTGAAGATGAAGACGCAGAAAATTCCTGACTTGGTAGTAGAAGTGGGGGGTAGTGGTTATAATTGTCTACTTGTTCAACATTCTGACCAGCACCTAGAGCGGGTGATGATGAAGAAGAAGCCGACGCATCGCCAGATCTGGCCTCTGCTTTAGAAGCTGTACGGGGCCTTCGTTCTATTTGGGGTTGCTGGTCCACTGGGAAGAAATTGCACTCCTTTTTCAGCCGGATACAGTTCGAGCAGCGATTTTGAGCGTCATCAGGCGCAAGGAGACATCGTATCTTCCGCCGTCTGCAGTGTCCTACGATCCGAAGGATTAGCGGTTGTACATTGACCTTGTAAAGACACCATATACCACAAGCAACCGATGTTCGGTGATAGCCCAACTTGTTGCGTCTCTTGTCGGCCAGAGACATGCCTGCATCCGCGATTCCAAGTCCCCTAACGTTGGGTGTCGATACGGACCGCTTGAGCTTGGTGGACGTTATGGATCCTTTGGATGATCTCCGCCGCCGCTGTGTAGTCAAAGGCAGTGTCGAGTGGGGTGTACCTGGCAGAGGTATGTTGATTTGGCTCCCGAACGGTGGAGACAAAAACCCGGGGCCGTTATCCATAGGCGAGTGGGAATTTTGGCCTTGCGCCGACACCATGGGTACCTGCTATATATTTCTTACTCCTTTCGACAGTCGATCAGACAAGTCGAACCGAGTATCGGAATGCCGTTTCAGTCTAATATCTCTTTCCCCGCAGTGAAGATAGATTTAGAAAAGGTTCGGCCAAGGATGCGCCCCAAGATCATCTGCAGGCCAAGTTTCAGGTCTGTTGCCTTACCCCAAGCCACGGGTGAGACGTGCTTCTTAGTTTCTATTTGTGTCGTCTTCAAGAGTGGCACGGCTGGAAACAAAACAATAGACGTAGCAAGGCTCATGGGGATCGTAATAGTTTGAGGCAAGTCAACGTTTATAGGGAAATCTTGCGTAACGTCGTTTAAATGCGTACTAAGATAGCTGGTGGAGAGGGGGAGATGTCAGGGCTGCTCATCCGGCCATTTACAGCCTGGCGCAAATGCAAGGAGGGGATGTTCCGAGGGATCGGAGGATAGAAAGTGAGCAGAAAGATGGATTGGTAGCTGAGCCAATGATGGGAAGCGTCGGAACCAGATGCGTGAATAATGGTGGAATCATGGACGACAACGTGGCATAGTGAGCACTGACTCGAGTTCGAAACAAACGATAGTCCGGATCAGCAAATCAATCGCTGTCGGCAAAAGAAAAAGAAGTCCATTAATCCCTTCGTTTGCACCGCGACCGTTTGTTTGATATTCACTCGTGCTCTTCGGTAGAAGGCTGACTGACTGCTCGGTTCGTAAAAGTACAAGTACAAAAGTACGGTACGGTACGTGAGTACCTGATTTAACTAGTGGGTTGCACTGGCGGCATAGGTATGTAACAGGCTTAACAGCAAGTCCTAGAAGGATCACCAACGTACACGTACTTTAGTAAGTTAGGGTACTTAGTTGGATAGTTCGCTATCGTTCACCCAAATCCTTGCTTCCTGTTCTTACATGCGCCCTTTCCTGCAAATAAGTAATACAGCGGTGCTCCCCCGTCGGCTCTTTAGACCTGACTGATCAGGCTAGCCCTGTCCGCAGCGGAGATTTTTGGATGAGTCTGTTCTTCAGTTCCTGAATGTGAGCGAGATGGTCATGCTTGTCCATTGCTACCGAGGCACACACTTTGGGGGTGGACCTTTCGATTGAAAGACAACATACGCCTCTTGCACGCAGGACTTGGTTGAACAAGGGTGCCTAAGGACCTGGTCTTTCAGCCAATCGCGCCAAAGCTGTCGGCCTTAGCTGTCCGAAGTAAGCCACTGCCGTCGACACCATCTCGAGTTGGTGTGACGATGAAGTCCAGCCTTTCTTGTATGGATATTGCAATGATTGGCCGCTTGCTTCATGGAATTCGTCGGGGATTTTCACCTCGTGTCCTCAATGGATGATTGGCAAGCAGAAGCTGGATCGCTTGCGTGTACTGATCCCTCTGGTCACTTCATCATGCATCATCGGATCCTGATGCCAATATAGAAGGTCTACCAGTACCCTCGATGGACAAGGTGGTGCGAGCGCCAATAGGGTAGAGCATTTTACCCTGGGCCTCTAGGGTTCTCCGCGTGGTCCCAGGGATTTGGAGCAATCTCCATTGCCACGTGAACAGGAAGAGATAGGGCATCAATAATACATACACTAGGCAGACGAGGCACGGTCAGGTATGGTAACTTGGTAAACAGGAAGATTACGGTGTAGCGGTGCAGTCTGTTGGAGAAGATGGGGCGGCTAAAGAAGGTCTCGGTAAGACAAACATGGAAGCGTCCGAAAGTTGCGGTGGGCCAAGCAGCTTGCTAATTAAGGTATGTAACTAAATACCTTACCTTAGTACTGTAGTAGTACTCTACTGTAGTAAGCAACCACGCAACCCACGAGGTGGAGTCGAAGGATCGTTTAGCGAGGGCCAAAACTAACGCCGATGCAGCAGATTGCGACGTTTTCGTGCTGATCGCAGAACTACTAGTGTACTACTGACAAGGCTGCAGCTTATTGGGATTTCGAAAGTTACGCATATTACTCTGATTCGTGCGCCACTGAACATTTAAACGAGAGGTTTGGAATCCCTAATATTGTTACTACCTTAGTCGTTCCATTATTTCTCCAACTTCCCACAGCTGACTTAAATCTTATTATGATTATTACCGTATTATTATCATCATCACACTTGAATTGAACGTGGTGAAGGACTGACTATTGATCATTAGAAGCCAAGGTTTCAGCCCTTTTCCAGGCTTTCTCACCGTCCTTGTCTTTGACGCCATTGGACCTCCAAAGATTTTACATGGCGACAAGTATTACTGTATAAGCTCAGTCCTTATGCTCTGAGTACCCCAAAAGCACCGACTTATAATCGGCCTTGGAGGTATCTTAAGCTTCGATCACGATAAGGCCTGCTATAGATCCCTGGTGCCCACGAGGACAATTCGCACGTGGATGGATCAGCGTCAGCGTAATGATCATACATCCGTAAAGTAAAAACACAGCCTAGAGAATTTTAGCATTGCAGATCTGGAAGGAAAGGATATGCGCCAGAAGGAATTGATATGATTTCCATAGAAGCAAGAGCACTTAAGGTACGATTATGACCATTTGTTGGTTGAACCAGAATCATACGAGAGTATCACCACCCAGTTGATTCGGTGCCGTACCACGCGCACTCATCGCAACAAGCTCCCACACTCCTTATCTGTGGGTTCAAGCTTCCGTACCTTGCAGATCCACAGCCCAACGGCTTGCTTCCTGTTGCGCCATCAATATTCTAAGTGTTTCTTTTGCGGCGACTCCTTGCGATGTCCCACGTTTTGGGGCTGACTGCTTTGTGGTCCGTACGTCCCCCGGCTTTCGCTACCAAATTTGCTGGGAGAGGGTTCTTACCAAGGAGCACAAAGGATTCGGCGGTCAATCGTGGCCTCGCGATCCCCACCATCAAAACGACCGTTGTGCATCCTCTTGTCTATATCTGATGTCGGTCATGCCACAATACGTCATCGTTATCATTGCCATGCGAATAGACGAATTAAGCAGTCCTGAAACAGTAATGATTGCTAGTACGGAGTGCTGCCAAGCGTATCGCGAATATCAACCAATACACAACTAGTTAAATACTCCGTACCATGATACATACAGTAGGGGAGCGTGGTAAGGTAGGTAAAGTAAGCATAGACTAAGGTATCCGTCCGATCTCTCGGATGCGAATGTACCACGTGCGAGCAATTCTCCGATAACCACTAAGGTAACTTTGTTAGATAGGTATATTACGGACGTAATAATGTACGGGGTTTGCCCAGATATCTTCGTGGCAATTAAAAGGTCGAATCTGGAGCAATTGCGAACACTCAGATGTCGTGTCCTTGCTTTACAGGTTGATCGCCCATATGTCTACTCCGGGGGAAGAGGTGAGTGGTCACGATACCTGTTCCCAGAAACCATTTTGTTTCAGGCTGCAAGCACGACTGTCTTCATTCCTGCGCATATAAATTCCCCGTATTCTCCATGTACGGATTATAGCAAGATCTACAGAGTGTGGCGTTGGCGGATGTATCCGATCGCATACGCACCTGACACGTTGTTGACCCTCAATTCCAGCTGGTGGGAAAATGAACCCCACAGGGTGTTGAGTAGTTTATTGACACCACCAAGGAGCAAGGAGGTTTCGTGGTTATGATTAGGTTGTCCGGTGTCTCATCCGCTCTGCTTGCACCGCCACGCCCAGCCTGTCTCATGTACCTACTACGAAGTATAATCATCATCCGTCCTGCGACCTTCCTAAACTGCTCTACCGGCGCATGTCGCTTATACCTTTGCTTCCTTTAAACATCCAGGAATACACCAGGCACTTCACTTGAAACCCGGCATCGTATTCGGTTCACAATCTTTTGACCATGAGCACGACTCTGTGCAGTGCAGACGCATTGTGTCTCCGGAATGCGTCAGTACCAGTCTCAACTCTGCCAGTGAGCTTCTGGCCAGCCCCGTGATGTACATGGGCCTCCAAATTTGTGACCTTTCGATCGTCGTCCAGCATGGACATCAGTATGCATCAAGGTGTTCCATGGAGCTTCTGTGACCCGCAGTGTTTCCGTCATCGTTTTCACTTCTTCCTAGTCAGTTTTTGTCAAAAACTTATTTTCTGGTGAAGTTGTCTCACTGTACTTTTGCTTCGGATTGGGATTGGGATAAATTTGATATTGTGTTCGATATAACCGTGCTCCGGTTCTGGATCGCCTAAGTACTACCTAGTGTCATAGCAGTCTATCAATCTTGAAGGGTGGAACGGACTAAATGCGATCATAGTTGATTTAGTGTGGAATGACCAGCTTTGCTCTTTCGTTTCATCATAATCTGAAATTATCTAGACCGCTTCTCAGGTAGACCTAGGAGAGCCCCAGTCTTCTTCAGGTGCGAGCTAGGAATCCGAGAAATCCCCTGAGAACTAGTATCGGAGGCGCTCAGATCGTCGCTCATCCAGCATACGTGGTTTCGAATGATGTGCATAACACGAACCCTCAGCAATCGGTTTAGAGGTGTATCATAGACAAAAATGCTTTCAACTAATCTTATATCGTCCATTGGCTCAAAAGTGAAAGCGGCAGATGGTGCCGTTCCTCTCGGACTTTTGGTCGATTTGGGTTCTCCAGAAGGGCCAATCACGATCCGAGTGTGCTACACTGACAATTCGTGCAGCTACAACAACAAGGGACCGCAAGGTCTATCATACCATGGAGGCGAGGATATTATATTCGAATGACTCGACGACGGCAGAGTAGGTCGAATTGAAGCATTCACCGTTCCTACAAGTGATAGAATGGCCCCATTACTAAAGGCGTCATATATATAGCATGGCGGTGTCCACCCACCTAACAAGCATGGGCTTGAAGATCGCCACTCACATGGGCCAGTTGCGGATGTATGTACCATTATGTGATCTTGCCCTAATCGACAGGTTATATTCCATAGAACGTTGAGCTGCAACGACGGAGCCGAAGCGATCATCAACACTTCTCACGGTCGTTCCGTTCCCTACCTTATCGGAGAGTGGGCCGTGAAGGTAGCTCCTTGCTCCCTTATTTGATGGGCCAAGTTTCCCAGGGGGGGCTGTTAGAGCAGCAAAGTCGAAAGACAAGGTCTTGCATGTGATTGGTCCTATGCAGCCCCCAAAGAAAGCCTCCTGGCTTCTTACGCCAGATCGAGATCCACTGAAGCTTCAAGTGTCTGGAGAATTGGAAGAGTTTCCGCAGGTACATGCAGTGACGAGTAATGGAGTGTTCCAGCCGCTTTCCACAAGACTCCGTTACGCCACCGCGTAGCGAGTCTCTCTGTCAGCAATGTTGACGCAATCTTGGTGCCTATAGCTAAGTCGGCCGTGCAACGCCCTTGTCGTCAACTTCAATGCCAATTCAATTGGTGACTTCCCCACAATCATACAAGCTGGATGATGTGGAATTGAACCGCAGCAGCAGCGGCCTCTTTGCCATTTGTCCATCGACCAGGATTATCAGAATAAAAAGTAGCGTCTCACAATTTCCTACGCCATCTCGTTGTCCACGCAAGAAGTTGGGCTGTGGCAGCACTTTTTAGTCAACGGAGCAGTCTCACTCCCAGCTCTGATATCTTGATGTCAAGATCACGGTGGGTCGAAAAGACCGAAAAAGTAGCAATTGCCCAAAAAAGACCAAAGCGTCTGTCATCACAGAAGACTAGGAGTTCCGGACATTACAAGGACTTGAGGCCCTCGTGGATTGAGCCAGCATTCAGTTTGCGGATCCGGCGGATCCCAACATGATTTCATATAGCGGATTTGTCTCATATCAACTATTACGACGTGCTGTCATAATCGCTTGCACATTCAGGTTGGTAACGATGATGCAAAGCGAAGGACCGAGCCCTGTCACGCAACACACTGGAATGATTGTAGAGACCTGGGCCTTAGGAGGCCTAGTTGAAGCCGCGAAGGACAATTTGAGCACAACAAAGGCCAACCCGAAAGTGTCCAGTCTAAAGGTTTCTAGTTACCCTTATCGTAACCTCCACAAAACGGTCAGCTTCTCTATCTGCCTAGCGAGAAGCACAGCAGTCCATCTCAGATTCTACTAGCTAAGAAAAAGAGAGGGGACCTCAGCGTGCCTTTTACTATCTACTGAGCTTGGATATCAACACCACTATACAAAACACCGAAGCTTTGAGAGACGCCTTCATTATCATGACAGCCGTTAAGTCCTACCGAGATCTCCTAGAAATAGCTACTAATAAATGGCAGACCTTTCCAGAGTCGAACCACGCACTGGAAGCACTGAAGCATGATGGCTCCCTTTTACTGAAACTGTATGACTGCAATGGAAGGACATTAGGAGATAATATAAGATTATATGACAGCACCTCGCAAGAGGGTACTGGACATTAAGAGCTCCACCGCAGACTACATTCTCTCCTGCGTTTGTCATCTGCCTTTGCGGTCTTTTCGTTTTTTTGCTTCCGTAATAGTTGGAGATTTTTTCAAATGGATTTACCACCCCAATTTACTCTACAACATCACAGAATCGCTATCTCCTCCCTCTCAACATCACATAAACTATGCAGGCATCTAGAAAGACTTTGTCTTCTACGGCTCCTGTCATCAACCCGATCCCGTACGATTGGAGGACACTTTTCATCACAATCCAACTCTTTCTTCTTTCGCTCATATCAAATCATACATCTCAACTCATCGCACACACTTGTACAGCACAGTTACTGCTAAGCGTCGTGGACCCAGATCTACGCTACTTCCTCGAAGTGTTTCGCATTCAAGCCACCCAATGTCTGTCCTGCAAGCCAAACCCTTCGAGCCATCAGCGCTCGCTTTCCCTCGCGTCTTCTCCTACAAGCCATGCCAATAGATCAAGCGTGGAACATACCATATCTACAGCAATAGCTTCTCGGTCACTTAGCTGTGCGACTTGCCACGCAGCGTCTCTTTCTGCTCGCCATTGATCAGTGAACAGCACGGTCAGCTGCACCACGCGTTTGAACGTGAATCTCCAACAAGCTATAATAACTCACAAGACTGCAAGGCCTTCCACGTCGATCTTTTGTTGACGAGCCTGGACCATAGAATGTCTCCGACATACTATCTCCACAAAGCCATGGCCACCTCCAAGATCTCACAACGTACAACCACCCCCCCTCTTCAAATTCCTCAACGCAAGACCAATAGCACCTCCCTATCTACAACCACAGGTGTACCCCTACTTCTCGCCTCCGAACCCATAATTTTCAGCGTCCTTTTAAAGCCTCATCGACGATGCGTTCACCAACCCCTTATTACCGATTGAAAACCCATACCATGGCTTGCAAGCATCCCACTGTTTGCTAGGTAGTCCTCTAAACCCTCCCCCCTCTAATCTCCCTACTACCTACGCACCCCCAGCGCGAACCAAGAGCAGCAGTCGCTTGTCTCTCTCGGTCAGATGTAATCTATCTCCTACCCCCAAAAAATCCTCTTCCTCTTCCTCTTCCTCTTCCTCTTCCTCTTCCTCTTCCTCTTCCTCTTCCTCTTCTCTCCGTCACTACTACCTTCGAGCTTTATCTTACTATTCCCCCTTGAAAACTTGCACCAGCCAAGTCCATCCTAACAAATTATCTCAACCATCATCCTAAGCTCTACCACACCAATAATTATCTGCACTTCATCTCTACTCGGGTCGTTGTGCTTGGAACAATAGGTGCGTGTTGACACGCTGCCTGATTACGAACGAGGAAAGGGCGATGCCAGACGAGAGTTGGTTCCGATAAGGTTGAGAGCTTGGGTAGGTCTTGCTGGTGTGGAGCCATTTAGTTGGATAAGATAGACGGTTCGTGTGGATATGGTTGTTGATGCGATCTCCTCTTCTTGATCTGTCGTTGATGTCGCAGCTCCGAGTTTTATTTCTGCAGCTGAGTTGAGGTGCAGGTTTGTTTATTTGCTATGGTAGTTGGGTGGAATATGATACGATTTTACACACACCTTACCATTAAGGTCGGTTATAGGTAGTCCATGCCCAAAGTGCTAACCAACAGATCTAACGCCTATTCACCATATCTCTTCCCGTACCAAAAATCTCTCGGTTCATCAAAGCTTAGCATCTATCCGCAATCGCCTTATTCCCAACCCATCCAACATCGCTGCCTGCTTCCTCCCTCTCCTTTCAAGCATCTTCTCCCCGGGTATTTTCTCTTAAACATACTCCCTTCAGCAATCACCACGACCCCTCTCTATCTCCCAAACCAAGCAACAAATCCTTCCGAATCGCCAACCCCCTCGGCCCCCCTCCACGGGTACTGCCCACCACCCCTTCCGACAAACCCGTTGAAGCCTCGAGCTTTGTACCTCTAGCACACATGCCTGCCCCCCTTGCCCCTTGTTCTCTTCCCCTTCCATCCTCCCACCTCGCTAAAACTGCCAACCCTCCACTGCCAACACACGCTCCCATGACTTATTAATTGCCTCCCGGGCCAATTACCGGGGTACGCTCCGCTTTCTCTTTGTTTGGTTCAGATGAATAGGCGGGAGGTTCAGAGATGGAATTGGCCTTGGTGCGAGGGGACGATGAGGAGATTGGTAGTAGTTGATTGAAAGATGTGAGAGTCTTTTCGACAATGTCTCCGTTCCGCCATCATTAGAAAACGAGAAATAGGCAAAAACGCATCATTAACAAGGAAGAAAGATGTGATATTCTTGCCTCTCTCTTCACTCCCCACTCCCAAACCCCTAATAACTTCATCCATAAACATATTCTTACCGCAGTCAATGAACTCACTCCCCCCAACACCCCCGCCATTCCGCCATCCATTATGGCCTCCCACTAGCCTCATGAGTGACCGCCAACATCAACATCCGAAGGCAGCATACCCCTTCACCTTAGCTCCGATAGAATGCCCGTTTCGAGCATCCAAAGTTTAAAGAACCCTTCCCCCTCCAAGAACTCCTGCTCTCCTCCATTCTTGCGACTGCCCTCAAGCTATAGTCACCACCATGCATGTACCATCCCAGCAATTTCTCCTCATTGACTCATTTATCTCAGGAAGATGGAAGGGTTTATTCGTTGCAGTAATTTGGTAAGCGGGGAACCAAACAAAAGAGATTCGAGCAAAGGGGGCTCCCAAATTATTGACAACTCTCTTAGGACGGTTTGAAGCGGAAAGGAAAAAGAAATCTATTGATAGGGAGGGGTGGAATTTTGGAGGCGAAGTAAGCGGTGGTGGATAGGAATTTTGTAGTGCAAGTCCAGGAGCGTGTAGTAATCTGCTTTGGGCGGGTAAAGTATGGAATACAAAACAGGAAGGTTGGGGTTGTGATATCGGTCAGCGTTGGTGATGATAAGCATGAGGGAAAATGGATGAACTGTTCTGCTTAAGACTGACCAAGAATATCCAATTCACACTCTCTACTGAGATGGAAGTAATGGCGCACAGGGATCAGAACAAAGCCATAAAGCAGATTGGGATTGCTTAGACGGATTGGGTATCTACCACCACAACTTCAAACCACTTATCTTCTCAAAAGCTCGCACCACAAAGCCCGGGAGCCTAGCTCACTGATACAAAAACTTGATCTTGTCGACCGCGCCTCACTGAGACCGCAGACTCCTCTGGAATCCCAATTTTCCCCTTCTCTTCACCAATGCTGAATTTCCTCCCACAAACGGCTAAAACCGGGCGCTGGGGTACAACTCGGCACGGCAACAATACCGCTGCTGACATTTCATGCGTAAGAAGTGGTGGGCTGCTGTAAAGCAGTCATGGCGGGCTCGTTTCGGGTTTGGGGTCTTCTGGTGGGGTAGATCTGGGTTTGTTCGCTGGTAGTCTTTGGTAGGTTGGTGCGGAGCATTTATAGGGCGGTTGAGACGTTCGAAAGTTGTGCAGCCGCTCATGGGAACGATCTGGAACGTTCGCCAGGTGCGTAGCGGGGGGAGTATGCGAGGGTGAGGGGGCGTGGGGAAGAGAAGAGAGAGAGGGTAGTGAGCATGGGAGTCATGTCGCCATCGTGAACACTGGAATGAAAGCGGTCAATGTGAGAATGTTCAGTGTACTTGAGAATGGATCTGCGTAACCCATAAATTTGCCTTCAACGGGCTGGAGCGCGGAGACAAAGGATGACAGCGGCAAGTGCGCAGCTGGTACCTATCGTAAATGTAGAGTATGGGTTGGCATAAGATCCAGTTGTTGTGAGCTCAATATGATGTGTGGATGGTCCTGAATTTGTCGTCAATGATTGTGAAACGGATGCTCTCTTTGCAGCAGCACGCCCTCACTAAAACATTTCCACTACTTGACGAGCTCAAGGTCACATTTGAGAAGTAGAGCAAGCATGCCTAACGTTATTAGAAGCTGAGTCGCAAAGAACGTGGGGAGCGCGTCAGAGACAATTCAAACAGCAGGATGACCTACAACATTGTTCATGTCATGCCATCTGAGATCTCAGTCAAGATCAGCATCTCCGCATATTAGGCACCCATCTGTACTATTGGCCATGTAGACTGTGTCAACATGGCTCCCGGCGATACCCCGATGCCTCCTTTCACTACTCTACCAGCTTTTGAACCCATACACCCTATCCACCCAGACGTATATCCATTCCAGTTTCTTCCATTGTGCCACTAAGTGGGCAATACCAAACTGTTTAGCTACAGGTATCCCAGGACCCAACATCTGCGAAGACACGTGTAGTACCTGAATAGAACTTGTAAAGCCAAGGCAAATATAGAAATATGCAAGCGCAGGCTGATACAGCGAAGATAGAGCTATGCATCGGGTTGTGGTATCAGACACCTAAGGTACCTTAGCGGATATATAAGAGTGGATGTTATGTGCCAGCTCGAACACATCGATTGCGGTGAAGTAGCGGTAGCGCAGCAACTTCTCCCTGACGGAGGTGTTTTGATCACTTCCATTCGCAGGCGCGCCAGGGTTGCTTACGGAAGAATGCGGTAAGCGAGAAGCGCGGCAGAGTACTTTAGGTAGGTAGATAAGGGACTGTTTCGCGTTGACACGTTGCGCCTCATAAGGATGCCTTCTATGACTCACACCGAAGCGCGTCGTAGAAGCTTTCTAAGATCTGTAGAAACATTCTTGTCTCATACAAGTTATTAAGTATTCAGAAGAAGTTAACTCAGAGCGGCCAGGTCATGCCTTTGGTTCTCGATAAAGCTGTTGAGACGGACATAGACCGGATGATCGAAGTGATGTATGCTGCTTTGTCCGAGGATCCATGGGATCGGATTATGATCCCAAAAACCCCTGGACCGAAGCAGAGAACCAATTCGGTCGAACGCTGGACTAAAGAAATGCTCACGAACACCTCATCATTGATCATGAAGGTTGTCGACACCGACCTCGATGAGATCATCGCTTTTGCAAGATGGGACATGTATAAGTCCGAGAGACCGGAGAGCGAGTGGAAGAAGCAGGAGACAAGAGAATGGGATGAAGGGACAAATGTGAAAGCGGCGAATGCATTCATGTTCGGTATCATCGAGAAAAGGCAGAGGGTTATGGGCGGAAAGGCGCATTGCTGTGAGTACGAGTGAGCAAGTTCACATTCAGAGATGCTCTAATGCATTCTTTGTAGTGCTGAACATGCTGATGACTCACCCGAAACACCACCGCAGAGGAGCAGGAAAGATGCTGGTGCAGCAGGGTATTGATATTGCAGATGAAGCTGGGTTGCTCTGTTATTTGGAGGGCTCTCCCGCGGGTCATCGGTTGTACCTCAGCATGGGTTTTAAGGACGTGGAGACCCTCGATATGGATATGTCGGAATATGGACTTGAAGGGATCCACCCCCATTATGTCATGATCAGGCCAGCGAAGTTGGATTGAATTCATCCTCCCGTAGCTGTAGCTAGCTAGACTACCTGAAGGTATGGAATGCACCTTCCGCAGCCTATACCGTGGCCCAAGCGACACCACCACTTCCAAATACCCGAAGCAATGAGTTATATGATGTTGGAGGTTGGAGGTTGTATTCATGCATTCTATAGGTTGGGTTAGCGTTCGTCTTCAGGTACATGCGCCTACTGAGTACCTGTGGGTCATCAAGCTCCACAAAGTTCATCTAGTCTGCTACGAGATGATGGGATCTGATATGGCTCTGGTGCCAGATAGGGCTTTGCTATAGCAGGGCCGGCATTCTTAAGCGTAATAAGAATTAGGGTGTAGTTCCCGGCAGCTCCTCAGCCGTGGCCTGCGCTTGGCCATGATTGTCCACATGAGCAACTTGGTCTTGCATAAGTCGTCCACCAGCTTCATTGGATCTCTGCAATCGCTGGTGAAGTCGTTTTGCTCCAACAGGAGAGCGTTTGGTAGTCCCACAAAGGTTGCAGGTTACCACAAGGACATCGGCCCAAGGCTTTCTGCCACCACGGCTTCTGTTCTCCGTTCGCACCGTTGATGTAGAGCCCGGCACGAGCAGGACATCACACCGCTTGCAAATGGATTGTTTTATTGTAGGGGAGAGCCGAATTTGGCTTTTCCTAGACACGGCGCGGACATGTGATAAAAGGTGACGAGGTAATCCGACCGTGTCGGACATAGGAAGGGTGGACACCTCTCCACTGGTCACATTGGTTTCTGGGGACTCAGAGCCATACACTGCTACTGATTTGCCTTGCCGGTGGCCATCGTTTAGCCCAGTAGAACCTTTCCTAATATTCGCGCATACGGTTTGGATCCTCTGTTGACCGATCGAATTGTTGATCAAATATGTAGCAGCTTGATAAAGATAGGATATCCTTGAGTTTATATGTTTCTGGGGAGCACTCAAATCGCCTTTCGAGGCCTTTCCCGTGAACTTCGTCATGGAACACCATTCATAGAGTCCATCAGGCTGGTCGATGACGGAACTGAACAACGGTAATTTCGTGTGAAGGATTTGGTGTCTGGAAGGTGAAGACCGTGTTACAATTCACAACTGCCCAGGAACGCGGGCACGCCGCAATAGGACTAGTGCTTGTCGAGTTTCAGCTGTTCACCTTTCTTTCGAATCTCTCCATGCTTCCTCACCTTCTCAGCCACCATCACATCTCATCTGTTTGCGGTCATATTCTTCTCTATCTGAAGCTCGTCCGTCCGTATTCTGCAACCAATCTCTGTCGTACTTTCGCCAAATATCTGGTTTACCAGAGTCCGCAAGCAGTACCTTAATCTTGCCGCTACCAAACTACTGCCGCCTAACCTGAACATATTTTTACCTGACCACCTTTTCGAATCATCCTTCACTTGAACACAGCCTGAGCGGTGCTATCTCAATAAAATGTCGGCAGAAGAAGACCTTATCGATTATTCGGACGAGGAGCTCCAAACAAATGAGGCAGCGGCTACTGAGCCAGCAACCGCAGCTACCAATGGCACCGTGAATGCGGGCGATATGAAGGTGTCTGGAGGTAAAGGCCATGTGGGTCTCAACACGGCTGGGTTCCGAGATTTCTTGTTGAAGCCAGAGCTTTCCCGGGCCATCACCGACTGCGGTTTCGAGCATCCATCGGAGGGTCAGTCATAACTTTTCCCCCAAGCTCCTCCCAGTGCCTGCCACGTCCATCCGTCCGTCCATCTTTGCAGAAAAAGCTCGCTCCGCTACGCCGTCGGGTTTGCAGGCGGCTCGAGGAAGTCTCTTTGGATCTAGCTACGCTGTATTTCGCCTGCAGGTAGTATCATCGAATCGATGGCGCATCGAGAAGATCTCGTCGTTCTTGTCATCGTTTTTAATGATCACAATGATTGAGGTTTTCAAGGACGCAATACCAGAGACTTCCGAGGCCGCCTGCGCGTGCGTCCAGCTTGTCTTAAAAGATTACCTCATATTCCTTTTAAGCTGCACGATATGTTTGCTTGGTTTCGACAGAGTTTTGCGAGCCTTCTATCCACTATTGTATCACTGCAAGATGGACGGACTTGAGATGGATTGGGCATCTTTCTACCTCTTTTGGCGAAACAAATCTAACCTCGGCATCGTCTCATTACAGTCCAACAAGTTGCCCTTCCTCAAGCGATCCTCGGAAGCGATGTCCTCTGCCAGGCTAGATCTGGTATGGGAAAAACTGCGATCTTCGTGGTAGCAACACTCCAGCAAATCGAGCCTGTGCAAGGCGAATGCTCTGTCCTTGTCATGTGTCACACCCGAGAACTTGCATACCAGATCAAGAACGAATACGCTCGGTTCACCAAGTACATGCCAGAAGTGAAGACGGCGGTCTTTTACGGTGGAACTCCCATGCAGAAGGATCTCGAGATCCTATCGAACAAGGACACCCATCCCCACGTCATCGTTGCGACCCCAGGTCGAATGAACGCTCTTGTACGAGAGAAGAAGCTCCGCCTCGGTAATGTCAAGATGTTTGTCCTTGATGAATGCGACAAGATGCTGGACCAGATAGGTATGACACTTCCACCATACTGCCCCCGGGTTCTAGCTGAGCCAATATGATAGACATGCGCCGCGACGTCCAGGATATCTTCCGAGCCACGCCTACCCAGAAGCAAGTCATGATGTTTAGCGCTACGCTCTCCGAAGAGATTCGTCCAATCTGCAAGAAATTTATGCAGAACCCTCTAGAAATCTATATTGACATTGAACTCGCCGACACTAAGCTCACTCTTCAAGGTCTGCAACAATATTACATTAAGCTCAGCGAATCAGAGAAGAACCGGAAGCTAAACGAGCTGCTGGACGAAATGCAATTCAACCAAGTCATCATCTTCGTTAAGAGCACCCTCCGAGCAACAGAACTGGACAAACTGCTTCGAGAGTGCAATTTCCCTAGTATTGCAGTTCACTCCGGTGTCAGTCAGGAAGAGCGGTAAGTCCTTCACGATCACACTAAAGGTGAGACCAGCCTCATTAAAATTGTCTAGTATCAAACGCTACAAGGAATTCAAAGAATTCAACAAGCGCATCTGCGTCGCCACCGACGTCTTCGGTCGTGGCATCGATATTGAGCGCATCAACCTCGCCATCAACTACGACCTCCCCTCCGATGCCGACTCCTACCTACATCGCGTTGGTCGTGCAGGACGCTTCGGAGGGAGAGGGGTGAGTATTACGTTTGTGAGCAGTGAGGCGGACCAGGAGGTCCTGAAGTCGATTGAGAAGAGATTTGAGGTGGCGCTGCCAGAATTTCCAGAGGGTGGAGTGGATCCGAGCACCTACATGGCATAGTGAGCCTCTCCATGCGTTTTCTGCAGCCATTTCCTCAGCCTGTCCACTGTGCTCTATCCTCTCTCCGGGCTGCAAAAGTCGTTTTTGAAGATTGTGGGATATTTCAATGGGGGATTCACATTCACGAGGAGGATGTTCTTCAAGGAGCGGATACACAATCGATGTACTAGACAGATCTTTGCAATGCAGCATGAACTAGGTTTTGCGGCGAATCTGTTACACCTTGCGGTCTTGATTTACCTCATGCTCTCAACTGATAGTCTCTCCTCATATCGCCCATCCAGGGTCATACTCTCCCGCCCATTGTCTATACAGCTGTATCCCACTGCGCTAAAATCCTTCCACCTTCCTCTCTTTCTCACCTCGTTCTCTCGGCTAGAACTGGGGCCAGCTCCTTTTGAACGCATGCTTATTTCTTTCCAATATGTATCGAATCAGCGGTATAGATGAAACGATAGCAGCGACTCTGTTGGGTGTCTTAGATGAACTCCTTCAGAAAGCAAAACTCAACCCGTCTCGTAATCTTTCATACCTTCCACCATTACCTTTCTAACACCAGCAGCGGCTCGACCAACTTCACCTCCTTCTCCCTTGGCGTTCTCAAGTCCTTTTCCAACCGCCTGCTGGAATCTTAGATGGAAGATCCCTTGTCTGTCTTCTCTATCCTCGTAGACCTCGCTTTCTTCGTCCCTCGGTGCCCCGAATAAATTGAGATGTGCTAGACAGCTCGATCTTTTAGATAGTAGATGTTGTTCGACATGCCACAGGGGAAATCCCACAACCTCCAAGCTCTTCAAATCATCTTCTTTTGGAGATAAAAGGCCGGCCGTAAGTATTGCTGCAAGGGTATTGAGGCCCTTCACAAGTGCCTTGCCCTCTGTGCCCGCCTTTCCAAAGGATGCTTTGCTCGATGACCAAGCCGCGGCTGAAGCTTCATTTTGCCAGCCAAGCATTGCCAGCAGGCATTTCAGCGTCTTCACCCAGCCACCAGCGCATGAGACAAGCTCTTGACCAGCGCTCTCCAACGCCCATCCTAGTATATCCAAAGCGGAACTTCGTATGTCGGCTGCCAAGTGCGTAGTGCCTGCACGGAGGTAAAGTAGTAGCTGGTCAATATGTTCCTCGACATCGTGGGAGGGAAGTGTGCGAAGCAATTTCAATAGTTGTGCTCGGACGCTGTTGCTGCCGTCAAGGATGAGCGGTAGGAGCTTTGGTAGGATAACGCTCGCGGGCTGCTGCAACGGTGCGTTTACAGGCCGTGTCGCGATTGCAGTTGCAAGATAACTGAGGGAATCCCTGCGTTGACTGTCCGAGCGAGATGACAATAATGACAAGTGGTGCGAGAATTGGGCAGTAGTGGAGGGGGCGGTGGTGCTGAGGGATTGCTGATTGAGAACGATGCCTGGTGCAAAAACTTAGCTACATACTCAACAGATCCCCGTCTGAGAACCTAACCCTTAGACTTGAAATTGGTGTCTGTAAAATTGGTCGGTTTTGGCCGCGCTTTCCCAACTCTGAGCTTTGGTTTCTAAGACAATTCGGTTAATGGCTGGGTGAACGAACCACCACTGCTGACGACATACCTGGAAGTCCTTCTTCTTGTCCTTCTTTTTCTTCACGCTTGAACCCATCGTGGGGTTTGCTCGTCAATAAGTCAGGAAGATGGGAAGGTAGACGAGCCTACAAGGATCTGCGGACACAAAGTAGCGAGAGCGATGAATTTCTATGGAGACAAACACTTCCTCAACATCAGCTATACAACTCGGGATCGGTTCCTAACTACTCCTAGCCTCCTACACAGCGCGGCTCAAGACGCCTTTACGTACTCTGAGTCCGATCCGTTCCCTCTTATCCTGTCTTACGTGACCATCGTCCATCTTCTGAAGTCCCTCTGGCTCCGGTTCCTGGCTAGGGAACAAAACGAATTATTCTGGTACTTTCTTCTAGGCTCTATCACAGCTTTCACCGTCATTGAGGGCCTTTGTATTTACGCGCTTTTCGAAGGAGGTCACGCTTCGCCCTTCCTGCAGAGTGGAAAAGGCCTCCTGTTTCTTTGCATTCACATAGTACTGCATGGTGTTCCCTAAGAGAAAGCAGTAGAGATGGCACATGCTACAGTAGGTCTATAAATTTCCGCCAGGCATTGTTTAATGCTAAACTAGGCTCAGCCTGCCTCGACTTTAGACAACCTGTCACGTCTAGCTTCCAAACCTGGTGTCCAGTCAACACTAGTCCTTTCGAAAGCTGATGGATCGATCATTCACAGCAGTGGCCTCCTGGCAGCCTCTGCGCCCCCAAAATTACGGAATGGGGCTCAAGACGGCGATGTCGGGAAACCAGTTGAGCCATCGAATGTCGAGGCTAACTATGACGGTATTACCAACAGAAGTAACGAGGGTAGAAACGCTGAAGAAGTGGCGAGGATGGTGTTCTCATTCGTTTCGGGCGCTCGAGAATTTGCGGAAGGGATGGACGACGAAGACGAGGTGAAACTTCTACGACTGAGAACTCGCAAGAACGAGATAGTCATCGTTCCAGGTCAGTTCTTTTCGGTCATAGCCTGAAAATTTTAGAATAATTCAATCTATGCTAACGCTGTTTATTAGATGCAAAATTCCTCCTTGTGGTAATCCATGATGCGCCGTCATGAGCTATCGTAATACAAGAGAGACTGATTGTTATCGGGCAGCGAGCATGAGCCCAGCATCAATTTGGCGTATGGAGCCTTGACCCAGGATTTCACTTAGTCCCATTCCCTCCACTTTTCCAGATACGATTGCGTTATACCCCAGAACAGAAGTTGTGCGACAGAGGCAATAGCGGCGTCCCAGACATTAGATAGAACAACTTTTTCTCGGACTTTTGTATGAAACTCACCCCAACCACAATCGACAAACTCCGTTTGGTTAGCACCATATGCGTATAGTGATCGATGGTTGCCTAAAAATTCCTTGAGTCGTCTATTTTCCTGCAATTCACTTATGTTTGCTTCGTCTCCTCTCTCTCCTCAACTGCGAGTCAATTACATTCTTGGGATCCTAACCGTCGGTGAGATATGCTTTGAGATTTATTTCCCTGGTCCGACTATAATGGTACATCACACTTTAAGATTTTGTGAGCAAATGAAACAGTTTTACTTACCTTGGTTTCCCAACCTTCATTGTACGGTTCATAACTAGTGATTATCATTTCCGAGCATCTTCCGAAACCTCTTCCACTGTGCCTCGATCTACTACCGTGGACGCTTCTTCAATCTTCTTTTGCCCCCAGAGCTATATCAACTTCATCCTGGAGAATAACAGGCGCGTCGGTCTTTCATTTAAACAGTTCATGTTGATGATTATCTCCGCTACTAATACTTCAACGTTGAATGCCTTCTACTGATAGTACATCAGCGGTCCGACTTGAGAGGGGAAAAGCAAACGGAAGACTGACAAAAAGCCATCGTCAAGGTTCTCAGGTCTAGTATCGCTTAGGATGCAGTGGGTAATAGTCCACTACTACGATGGCATCGAGAAGATGCCCCTTGAAGCGCTCGCAGCTCGAGGTTGACACGGGACATTCAGCTTTCAGGGCCCAAAACTGAACAACAATTAAAAAGGAACCTTATTATATGAGTTATGTCCGTCAGCCAGATCGTACTGCGACAAGTCGACGTACATTGCTAAGCGATCAGCTTCTTTTACTTCTGGAAAGCGCGTCACGATGTATTCGAGTTCACTCTCAGTGCATGGTGAGACATGAAGGATTTGACCGTAAGGATCACACCATGGGTAAAGTTGCTGGTTGTTATATGTAATCAGTCAGACTCTCGGGGAACGCAGCAATGGTCGCAGGGGCTGCTTTGCGCCGTAGGGTTGTCAAGCAAGACTGCCAGTAGCAGAACAAAACAAATCAGAGCATTCAAGTCGGGAATTACATTCAGCCAAGTTGCAAGACCTGTTTATAGTTTGAGAGCTATTCTAAAGGACGGAAAAATGAACAGGGCAGAAACAACCGATTGAAGGAATAGGAACTTCTTATGGGGATCTGTATTATAATTCTCCGACCTCGTATTCTGATTCTTCGAACCCTTGACCGTCCTCCAGCTTGCTTTCCTTGATTTCTCTGCTTTTGTATAGGGAGAATTCCTAATGGAGAAGGGAAGACTATGTATATCAAGGCAATCTTTCAAATCCAAGATGTTTTGACAACCTTGGGATTCGATACATACCAAGATAGGTATGCAAGAGGTTGATAATCTTTCAGGTGCGGCCAGTTCTCTAATCAGATTAGCGGAGGCGATCTCCAAGGTTATATATGACAGTTTGTTGGCACGCCGTGCAAGCTACCAAGACACCTAATTCGCAGAGAAAGCAACTACGTACGACTTTCCGTAGCTCTTGCCTGCAAAGTCCAAGGTACTTTAACTCCATCACGCCGAGGTGAATTACACACAACGTAACTAGGTAGATACCTTATCTCTTCGGATGCGGTTGGCTACCTTACTGCTGACGGTTCATGATGGTTTCGTGCCTGAAGGTAGGTACTGTAGGTACGGAATACTGACTGCATTGATCCAAATCTGAATCTGGGAGCAGTGGAACAACCTAATAGTACCGCCATGGCTCCATCGGGCTAAGTCTCCACACGCCGACGTGCACTCGAGCTCTGAAGCTTATCATCGCACACCACCTCCGTACGCACCTTAGTCCTGGGTCCCTAGGTAAGGTAGTACGTACGAGTACTACAGTACAACATTCCTTGGGTTGCGGGGAAACGGATGCTTGCTAAGGTACTTGATCAGGCAATCCCTCGTCTGCCCCACCATCAGGTCATACGTAGCTCACCTTATCTGCATATGATCTGCTAATCCAAGTCAAGCTGGGTTATTGCATACATGCAAGATCTAGACCACAGCGTGTGAGACAGGCATGGACTGAGCAAACAGCATCATGATTGTGTTCCATCACCTTCCTATTTCAAGCTACCTACCTACCTTAGCGCGTTATCTCCTTCGTTGAGCACCATCATGTCACCGATGATCTCGATAAGCATGGCGTGCCGCTCCGAATATAAAGTATCTTGCTCCCGATCGCTATAGCTCTGCTTGTCTCTTTCCACGCCTCCTTGCTCTGTATTTCGGATTTTGCCAGACTCAATTGAACGATGGCCGGTCAGTTGGGGACTCTCGCTCTTGATGGCGGGGATGTGCGAATGGGTTCAACTGCTGGTGTAGGAATCGGCCCAGAAGCCGAGATCAGTCGATCCGTTGCCCGCAAATTGCATGATCCAAGTATCACCATGGATGAATATATGCACTACGCCTCCATTACGCGCGCCGATACACAGCACGAAGCTGCTCACGGCGAAAATACCTTCGCCTTCGGGAAACCAAGCTTTCTCAACAAGAAGGGTAGCTCCTCTGCACCGGTCACCAGCGAGCCCCATGTAGTTGACGAGAAGTCCGGCGGAGCTGCGGGTGCGGCGAGCACCTCCCCTCCCATATCAACCTTTGCTATTGCGGACGAAGAATACATACAGGCGTCACGAGCGGTCCGAACAGCTACCTGGGGAGCAGTATTCTATCTAATCACCACCGACATCCTGGGGCCTTTTAGTACTGCGTACGTCGCCCATTGCCGAATGTGTGTATCCAATATACTTACAGTCTTGGCTTTTAGATGGGCGTTCAAGCAGATGGGCTACGGACCTGCTGTTGTGCTTTACACGATCTTTGGTATACTTGCTGCATAGTAGGTTACAAGCGATACGTTACTGAGTGTGGCTGACATATCAACAGTGGTGGTGCTCTGCTATGGAGAATGTTCTTGCAATTGGACTCAGACCGCTATCCCTTAAAGACCTTCGGTGACCTCGCGTATCGTGTCTATGGCTCATTCGCACGATACACTGTCAGTCTTTTTCAGTCGGTTCAGCTGTTCTTAAACGTCGGCATAATCATTGTTACCAATGGCCAGGGCCTCTCACAGATAGCCGCGAAAGGGCCAAATAAAACTCAAGATGGCGCATGTTTCATCATCCTCTGCTTTGTCTGGGCTATTGCCGGAGCACTTCTCGGCCAAATTCGAACATTGCAGAGACTCGGATGGATAGCAAACGCAGCTATCTGGATGAATGTCTTTATTATCATCTCATCAATGGCAGTGATTGCCCACTCTGAGCCTAATTTTACTGCAGCGAAAGCCAACAACATGGTGGAGCCTGGACCGATATTCAAAACGGCAGGTCCACCACCAGGAGTGTCATTTGACGGACAGGTTGTCGGCCTCATGCAAGCCGTCTTTTCTTACGGAGGAGCTATGCTTTTCGTTGAGTTCATGTCCGAAATGAAGCGACCTTTCGATTTCTGGAAGGGGATGCTGTGTGCACAGACCTTTATCTTCTTCTGCTACCTGTTTTATGGCCTTTTCTGCTACTCTTACCAGGGCCAGTTCACCATTAATCCTGCGTTCCAGGGAATCTCCAGCTACGCTTGGCAGACGGTTTCGAACGTCTTCTACATCGTCTCTTCGCTCATTGCCGGTGTGCTTTACGGCAATATCGGGATTAAAGTTGTTTACAACAACGTCCTCTTGGAATTACTGAAATTCCCGAGTTTGAGTACCAAGGCGGGAAAACTGGTGTGGGTCGCTGTCGTACCAATATACTGGGGTGTCGCCTTTGTTGTCGCTGCTGCTATTCCACAGGTCAGCAACCTGTCAGGTCTCATCGCGGCGGCCTGTATTCTGCAATTCTCGTACACATTCCCACCAATGATCATGCTCGGGTTCCAAATCAAGAAGGATGCGCTTCAAGCCGGAGAAGGATTTGACCCTAGGAGTGGCCGGACAACCCATCATGATTCTGGCTTCGCCCGATACAGGCGGGGATACATGAAGAAGTTCTTGTTCAATACCTTCAATCTTATCTTCTTCTTGGGATCATGCGTGACGGCAATCTTGGGTATCTATTCTGCTGCCAAAGGCATGAAGGAAGCATACGCTGCAGGGGCACCGCCATCATTCAGTTGCCGCAGCCCAGTTCTTACTGGTTAAGCGTTGGATACGATGCGATCTCAGAAGCGAAGAATTCTCACACGAGGAACGTGGCAATGTGTGCGATAATATGTTCGATGTGCAGTCTGATCTATGTCCCTAACAGTATTAATGAAGCAGCTATCAAGGTGCATGTATGCCATATATCTATTGCGGTACTTGTGTTGTTCACTCAAACTGTTCAAACCTTGTGCCGAATGGTGCCAAATCTAAGCATCATTGCCCGTCGCTTGTCAACTGGAGGATTTAAGAGAAAACTCCGAGAAAGCGCGTGACTTCCACCTTTGCAATGAAAAGGATTTGCTTCGGGGCTTCGATGATCCGTGGTCATGAGCTAGAGTATCACCTACCTTACCTTAGCTATCATAATTGATGCACTTCGATGTGGCAATCGGGAGATCTCCATGTTCTACAAAGGGCCAATGTGCCATTGGGATACCCCAAGCATACATGCCCTTCCAACCTTCCAAACTTCAACCTTGATTATCATGTGAGATGAAGTAGGCAGCACCTTATCGGCAATTCTTCCAATTAAGAAGACGACAACCATCATTCCAGGAGTGAGGCCATTGGTCAGACTCGCTACTACCTCCCGTCACAACAATAATAACAGTGATATGGTAGGTACTGTAAGGTAATAATGCCTTGGCTGTTAAACCCTTCGCGTACTGTAGTACTGTAAGGTAGGTAAGGGAGGAGCAACCCCTCGCGTGATAGCCTTAGCCTTCACTTTTCCGCGGCTACGTCAGTGCCATAGCGGGGCATTGCATCGGTGCCTACAAATACCTTGCCCCTCAACTAAAATTTTCTTCTTTCTTCTTTCTTCTTTCCTTACAACCACAATCAACAGAATCCCCACAAGCATAACAACACTCAGAACCAAGCAAATCCAATTTCAGTAACTTCGTACTCACACAACCATCACCATGACTGACTCCGGGTATGTGCCATATCATGTTGCAGCCTACTAGGTCACAGAGCAGTTGGTGGCAGCAGTGAGCATGGACTAACAGTTTATCGCTTCCAGACGTAAAGGTGTTACCGACCAGATGGGCGAGAAGATGACTCCCGACTCCCAAAAGTCGACCATGGACAAGGCCACAGAGTCTGTATCTCAGACTGGTGACAAGCTCTCTGGTGCCGTTCAGCCAGGTTAGTCTTATCGAACCCCGTAATCAACATGCTCATGTATTGTAACTTACTAACTCATACCACTAGATTCCGAGAAGTCCACAACCCAGAAGATGTCCGACTCCACTCGTTCTGGTAAAGATGACGCGGAAGACTCAAGCAAGAGCTACCTCCAATCTGCCCAGGACACCGTCGCCGGTGCTGCCGGCTCCGTGTCGGACACCCTCCAAGGTTCATACTCATTTTCTTTTACCATCCTGTCCTTACTGTTACTCACCGCCTAGTAGGCATGGCTAACTCTATTTCGGGTCAAGGCAAGAAGTAGAGTTGCTACCATGATACCTTAAACGGCCGATTGCTTTGTGTCTTTCGGAGCGTACGCGAGCGGATCCTTTTCTGGTGAGGACCTCGTTGTTATGGCGATGAGGATATCAGGTTGCTGTGCCTGGATCATTGGTGGTGTACGCTTAAGTATGAATGATGTTGATCAGCAACCGGCATGGAATTTGCTTTGTGGTACTTTCTTTACCTTTTAGCTTTTAGACAATCCAAGCCTACGGGCAGTGCCTGACTGATTCTTTTCCCATGGGTGCTTTCACATGTGACACTACAAATCACCGTGTGATATTCCAAAGGCCAAGATGTTATCTCTCATAACACTGGTAGACGGGTTTTACTTCGTAGTATAATACTGGTGTTGATAAGACTGCTACGTCAGTCATGATGCGCAATGCCTCAGGGAATGAAGTCGATATGAGATTATGTTGCCGCCACAGTAAAGCCACAACAAGGGCTAGAATACCCGTTGACGTGCAGCTTTTTGAAGCTTAAAATCGTGACCCGCCTGGCCACCCCCCCTGGATCTCACCAATGCAGCCAGGCATTCATTGTCCCTCGATCTCACTCCCCTCACAACCTTGATTCAGCGAGCCTGTACCACTGCGATAGAGGGTCTAGCTTATTGTTCTACTAGACCTTTACGCGCACCTCTACAATGGCTAAAGAGAAAGGATCCCTCAATCCCGCCGCCGCCCACCTGAAATCTGAAAAGCAAAAAGCTCTCAAAAAAGGTTTGTCATCCTCCTCCTTTGTTTTCCCATTCCCAATTCTTCCTCCTTTCTACACCGTTAGCGACTCGCTCTTGGTTAGAGGTCTATCCCAAATCTCTAAAACTTACTCGTCAAACAGGCAAAGCGGCTGTCTTGGCCCAACGCACCAATCGCCTCGCATCCCGGAACCCCTCGCGTCTGGAGCGCCAGATCGCCGAATTAAAAGCCTTAGAAACTCGTCAAGGGAAGCTGAATGCTAGAGATCAGAAGCAGTTGGATGATCTGGAGAACGATGTCCAGCGGGTTAAGAAAGCAAGGGAAGTATTGGGGGACAAAGCGCCTTCCTTTATTGACAAGAGGAGAGAGCATGGGAAGGATGGGGCAGGCGTAGGGGGCAAGCGGAAGAGGGAATGGGAGGCGAACGAGCAGAGCAGTGAGACGGACGAGTATGTAAGGCGGATTCCAATGCCGCGCGACACACCGCCTCCGATCCCTTTCCAGTCACGGCCCCGCAAGAAACTTGGCAACGCGAATTTAGAACCTCTGGGTGAAGGAAGAGGAGGTGGCGAACGGGGTGGAGCCTCAGAGCACGAGTTGCCTGCTAAGCCGGAAGCCAAACCCCAGCCGAAGACGGTGTACGAATCTAAACCTGTGGTGAGGGACTTGAGGAGAGAGGCAGTGAGCAGGTTTGTGCCGGCGGTTGTGGCGCAGAAGATAGCAGCTACAAAGGGCCAAGGTCGTCTACTAGAAGAGGAAGAGGTAGAAAGGCTAGAGGAGGAGGGATATGGTGTAGGAGCTACAAAAGCGGGAGAGACGCAAGGGAGGGTTATGATGGTTGATGCCGCACCGGCTGTTGACGGAAGTGCGAGGGATGCGAGTTTGGAAGCGGAGGAAGAAAGATTTGAAAGGGAGCTGAGGGGCGTGCAAATGGAGGAGGTGGAAGATGAAGACCTGTGAGATATTGGTATCGGACGAAACAGATGTGTATCTCAGATGAGGTGAGACAGAAGGGTTGAGAGAACAGTGAAAGCGATCAGAGGGGAGATGAACAATCAGAGCTGACTGGAGGATCCTCCACCAGGCACCGAAAAGACATTCGAACTACCTTGCTCCTCTTCCTCGACCGGTCTCTTCACCAACTTCGCATCCATACAAAATGATGGGCTCAAAGTCATGCACAAAGGGAGTTTACAGCGTCCGCAGCTCTGCAAATCTCGAGATCGTTGAGTCTGCGATTTTCAGCAGCTTTTCCTGGCTGAAATTGTGAATACTTTAACCTAAATGTAGGTCTAACCACCCTGCTGGCTTCTGACTGGTAGACAAACGATGATATATCACCTCCCCTCTTCCCTCCAGAACGCCAGTCATTCATTTTCCAAAGTGTGGTGATAGTTGCTAACGTTCGGTTCAGTGTAGGGGGAAATTCAATAAAAAGTCAAGCCGACGATCGTCTGTTCCCTTTGGCGGTGCCCTCGGGCAGAAGGAAGAGTCACAGTTCAAAGGCCCTCTATTTCGCTCCAGGCTTGGTGCACTGATGGTGCCTTCGGGCCGAGGATTAATCACGCTTCTTGTTCTCTTCTCCGCCAAACAGGGTTCCAAGTACAACTTCGTCTCATATCAAACATTCCTTGTCGCTTTAGAATGGTGCAGCATCGTACACTTTTGCCGAGTCTGGAAAGTTTCATTCATACCGAGCTACAGGCATAGTTCACTATCACACTGACTGTGAAGCTCTGAATGAGATTTCAAACTTCCACTCCTATCCTCGATTGGTACATCTCAAGAGTTTCTTTGAAAGGGTCTGTAGCCTCCTCCGGGGTTCTCCGATAACAGGACGATCCTGTATATTCCCGACAGCATGAACCACTTGCTATGGTCGCTCACAAAAAAGACTATCAAAAGAAAGCTGCAGTATCTTCTCAGACCCTTCGTTCAGGGCTTACTATCCGTCGTGCATTGAAGGCTTTTGGTATCTCTCAAATTAAAGGATACACTAGACCGCTACCACCTCGATCTTCAAATCTTGCTGTCTCCGGATTTATGTCAACCTGAAAGGGTGTCGGGCTTGTCTTCTCCTTCGCCATATCGCAGACAGTAAAGGCCGTTTCTTGTCAACGGTACAGATACAGTTTCGAATCTGCTTCAAATCACAGAGCAAGCCGGATCTATATCGCACTATCGTCAGCTCTAATATTATTCTCAATCTGTCTGCCGGACTTCCGGCGATATTTTACTTTCGATAATTCAGCGCGAGCGTGTCAATAACGCTTTGGTGCAGTCTGGTTGGCTGATGCTGACACGCTAATAGGCGAAGGAATCATCCTTTTGGTTCACAATTTTATTCATATGAGTGCAGATAACAAGATTCTATGGAAAAGGTTGTATTCGCGTACTATGAAAGGGTAAAGATTCTGATCATCTTCGAGAAACAGTCTAAAAATAACGCTGCCGAAGAACTAGATTGTTCAGAGAGATGTTGTGAGTGTGACTCTTTCGAGCTTTAGCAGGAATATTGAGACAGCGAAGCATAGATCTAGGATGCGAAGTGCATAAGGGAATGTGCGATGTTTGACCGACGAACTTGACTGTAGCTATTCATTGTCTGTTGTACATGAAGGGGGTTTGGCATGCTCGATTGGGAGGAGTTTATATGTAGGAAATCAGAAATGTACATGTGCCTTAGGAATTAGGGGTATATACGGATCTGAGAAGAATTATCGCTCGGTACTTCGTATATTTAAGCGGCTTCTACGTTTTAAGATCGCGCAGTACCTATCCTATGCGTGTGAGCATCGAGCCCTCTGACTCTGTCACGGGAATACTATGAATGTATGGTGGGTAAAAAGAATAGTCAATTTTTGTAATCCGAAGATTCAATAAAACCTAAGGACCGATGTTTTTGAGTTAGAGTAAGATAATATGTTTCATAAAACTAACAACTAAAAACGACTAGAATATGTTTTCCAATATTGATTTAACATCATGCTTATTGCTTAATAGATAAATTTGTGAGAAGTCAAGAAAGCTCAGAACGAAGCTAACTGCTAATACAATCATTAGTGAATAAACTCATTACATTTCATTCATTGAAATTCTCGTAAAATAGAAAGACAAGAGTCTAAAGAAGTAGAAGAGTGAGCGTAAAAGCATCAAACGCTCTCAACTTCAGCAATTGACTATGTTATATATCTACCTTTTTTGATACTATAATTGCGCTTCTGCAGGCATTCGGTTATGCGTTGATGTTTAAATGATTAAATCTGAGAAAGCTGTTTGATTGTTCTTAGGCAGAGAAGGCTCGGTCATGGTTCTATGAAAGCGTCTGCCTTGGCATGCATGCTTTATACATATGTATGTGCAGTACCCCGCTTTCAGTCAGCCAGTCAGAAACTAGATGTGGTTACACTACATTACATACTAGTACAAGCTATTATTGAATCTTACAATCATGTGATTAAAAGATTAACAAAATGCAAGCTAAAGCTTTTCATCTTTGTTTCATTAACATACTACGAGTCTACGTGAATTATTGTCTATCGTCATATAAAAGCGGTAAGTAATCTTAAATTTCTTAATATTATAACCTTACGGGGTTTTTATTTCAAGATAATATTTAAAGTCTTTCGAACGTGTAAAGTCTTCTGAACGTGTAGTAAGAAAAAAGATACAGAAAGCGATAATATAACTACACAATGTAAGATTTCAAAAGTTATTCACGTTAATTTATATTCAATACTTCATTTATACAAATGTTTTTGAACTGCACCCAACTTGAAACAACAATAAAGTTTTTTTTGAACAGAACGTTTGAAGAATTCTACTTATTACAGGTTTCATCTTGGTCTGCTTCTTACTTGATATCTGATTGAAAAGCTCTTGTCATAAAGAGATGCTAGGACTTCTATTTTCAAGAGAGCTCGCGAACTAACCTCAAAACAATCACAGATCCCAGGATGCCTGCCGCTCAAAAAGCCCAACCAAAACAGCCAAGCTCAGGTGGCACAAATTGCGCGAACCCTAACGTGCAACAAGATGCCAATGGGGCCAATGAATCGCCAATGAATGAAGTTGACTCGGACATATCCGAGGAAGATGAGTACGATGACAACGAAGATGATCCACTCAGGCCTTTCACTCAACCCCCTCGCATGCCGCCCTATGACTTCGCCAAGCGGAAACTCTCCCAACTTATCGGTACCATACCTAATCCTTCAAAAGACTCGTCTTGTGGTTGTAAAGCTGAATCTTGACAGAGTTGATGAATGGTCCCTATCTCGATCTTGCGCCTCATTACCAGCGAGATGTAGTATGGTCCAGGAAAGCGATGAGGTTGCTAATTGATTCAATGCGGAATGGTTATTACATTCCTCCGGTATGTTCAATGTATCTGTGGGCTGAGACAGGAATTGGATTGGGGCACTGATTTTCGGAAGGTTATTTTCAATGTGACGGAGATGACGGATCAGTATGGGACTATGAGGTTTAAGCGAACTTGTGTAGACGGAAAACAGGTGAGCTGTTTGTGTGGTGTAATTTTCGAGGGAACGGGCCTAATTAGCAGAGGGTAGAGGTTGACGTCAATAAGGGATTTCCTGAATGGGAAATTTCCTTGTAAGATTGGTAACGAATATTGGTAAGATCTGCGATCATCCTAAAGTCTTCAAGAGGAGAACTGTAATATACTAAATTGGCACCATAGGTATTTCCGCAACGAAAATGGCACACCCCTGAAAGGAAGCCGAAAAAAGGTATTGCCCGATACGGCGCGAGAAAACTTCATGAAGATAGAGGTTCTCTGCACCGAGTACAAAGGCCTTACCCAGACACAAGAAATAGAGCTCTTCCAGAGGGTTCAGCTAGGGAAACCACTTACTCAAGCAGAGGCTTTTCGTGCTACTCAGGGGAGCTGGCAGGAGTTCGCCAAGCTGTACGAGAAGGACTTTGCGGATGTGATTAATCTGGTCAAGCAACAACGCGCCTCCGGCTTCCGAGGAATCCTCACCTGCTTCTCCCAGATCTACGAATGTCTTGATCCCAGCCTCGAAGACGGCGTTCCAAGACTGAGGAACAGCATGAAATCTCTCGAAGTCCTATGTTCAAATCCGGAGTCCCTGGACACTCTGACCAAGTCGCACCTCCGCTCCGTCTTCGAGACGTTCCAAGATCTGGTAGACATGGACCGAACTATCTTCGAAAACAACGGCTATACGCGAACAAAGACGTTCTCGCCAATTGAATTAGTCGGCGTGTGTTGCTTGTTATCGCAGAAGACGGAGCGGCCCATTGGATTGCTAAGGGGCGATATATTGGCCATGAGAGCATACTTGAGGGAGATCTACAGCGATCTGAGGATTAACAAGCAGAGTTGGGCGAGTGTTTGGAGCTTTATCGAGGGGCTGGAGGGGCTGAGGGGGGCGGTTGACGGGTCTACCGTTGAGAAGAGCACTTGGAAGACGGTGGGCAGGCCTCGTCAGCCTCGAACGACGCAAATCCGAGCGGCAAGCTCCAGCCACCGCTCCAGTTCCTTGAGCAACCCGCGGACTAGTGACGGCGTACTACAGGATAGCTCTCGTCATGCGAATACTAACCCTCTCCGATCATCAACGTCTCGATGGAGAATGGTAGATAGAACCGGCCAGAGTGCGCGGATCGATTCTTTGGTTATCCATCCAGACGGAAGGTATTCTGAGGGAACATCGCCTAATGAATTAGAGCAGGCCACTCAGGACATATTCCGCGACGGTCTTCAACATCGAGGAACAGGGCGCGAGCTAGTGGCCGACAGCCGTGACCAACTGGAAGCGCTCTCTAAAGGGCCTTTACATCAACCTCTCAGCACTACAAATACCAGTGTAGACGATGTGGGGCGTGCGGTATCGCGGGACAATACCGTCTCGGTCCCTCGGATTACTTCGGAACCCTCGCCTGTAACCCCTACGTTTGGGGACAACGCTGCCCTCGGTTCAGCAATGGCACCTCCTGCATCTCGGAAAAGGGTGGCCTTGGACCTTGGCGCCAACAGTAACGATGTACTAGCTTTAGAAGCGAAGAGAGCAAGACTGAGGGCTGGTATTGTTAAACTGGAGAAGGAATAAGAGACGACAATCAGAAACGCCTCGCACTACGAACATGGGAAAGGTTGGGTTGGACGGTATTTGTAGAAAAGGGGCGCGAATGCAATCGAAGGAAGTCTTGCTACTTATGCAATATTGCTTACAGTGTTGATACATATCGAGAGTGGTTTACTTGTACATATCTTGGGTTGGGATTGCAAGCTTTCACAGATAGCATCAATATTGCTTTGAGAGATGGGCCACAGAAGCCGATTCATATGGCCTCTGTGGGATGCAAGCTAAGAAAACTTCGTTTCGGCATGTTGTCGATATCGTGCCCAAGAATGATAGTGAAGAGTCAAACGTGGAATGGTCAGTCGAAAGCCGCAGGCCTACGGACCTCGCTTAGCCTTGTAGATACAAATCCCCCAAAGTACCGCATGACTGAGAGACAGTATTTGCTTCAGAAAGTCGACAGCTTCAATCAGGATCGAAATCCTTATGTTACTGCTTTCTTATCCTCCAAAATAAGTAATTAAAGTTCCGCGGCAGGCATAAAAGCCCCGAATCCCCACCGTCCATCCTCCAGAACGTTCAATCCTCACCTAAAACTTCCTATCAATCCCGCGCAATCATGGATCAAGCAAAGCTAGCAAAGATGCAGCAGTCAGTGCGAATTGGTGAGCTACAGTCTAAGCTCCTTCTCTTTGCCCTTTCCAAAGCAATCGCTATATATTTTCTGTCCAGGTACACCGCTAACACCACAATCCGCATTTAGGGTAAGCCAACATCCACACCCTCCCCAGCTAAATCCAGCCTCCCAATGGCGCTCCCCCTCCCAATACTGCAATCTGCATCCCAAAAGCAACCTTCGTTCATCTTGCCGGCTTTCCAGCTGACCCAGACTCCACCCACAGCGGCAAAGGAACTCCCCGACGGAAGATGAAGAAAGTCCATAAGACCTCGGGCACGGACGACAAGAAGCTCCAAACATCCCTAAAGAAACTCAACGTCCAACCCATCCAAGCAATTGAAGAGGTCAACATGTTTAAAGAAGACGGCAACGTCATTCACTTCGCTGCTCCTAAGGGTAAATGTTTCCACCATCCCCGTTCCTCGCTTTTTCAGAACCTGTACCTCCTCGCTCCATTCTATTTTCCTCATTACCATTGCTCTGATCCAACCCTTTGCAATTCTCACGGCTAACACCGCTCGGTAGTCCACGCATCCGTACCCTCCAACACCTTTGCCATCTACGGCGCCGGCGAAGACAAAGAACTCACCGAGCTAGTCCCCGGTATCCTGAACCAGCTTGGCCCCGACAGCCTCGCTAGCCTTCGAAAACTCGCAGAGAGCTACCAGAGTTTGCAGAAGAAGGAGGGAGGCGGAGAAGGGGGCAAGGGAGAGGAAGAGGATGACGACGATATCCCGGATTTGGTGGAGGGGGAGAATTTCGAGAGCAAGGTCGAGTGAGCGAATGAGAGCTAGCGTTATCATGAGCAGGGCCGATTGAGTGATCTTTGTGGGAAGCGTTGTACAGCTTAGCTTCGTGCGGAAAGAGAAAAAATATCTGAAATCGAGCCTTGTGAAATGTCAAATGCTCTACAACAAACAGATCAGGATGCTTGCTTTGAGGGACATTCGCATCATCGTCGCTACTCTTGGGAAAACACAACTTCCTCCCTTTTTCGCCTGTCCGCCCCGCCTCAAACTCACATAACAGATGCCTCGTGGCTGCTACAAGGCCAACGCTGTCCCGTGATTACCAATTTCTATACTGTCTTGAAAAGGGGCGAAACATCCTCGAACAACAAGCCACCAACAGAGAATAGCCTTATCGCATAAACCTGGCTTCGGAGAGGAGAACAAATCAACAACACAGTCAGGTTCTGAACTGCTTCCACCACCACCACCACCAAAAGATATAAAACGGTAAGCCCGTGCGTCTCCAATCAAACCCTCCTAATCATCCACAACTTCAACCTTAAAAATTTCCCCCACGAATCTTTTCACGCTCTCCCAACAAACAGCTCAACGATACCTATTCACTTCCTGCTCCGTGCCCTCTTTACTTACCCAGCCACCAGCCATCAGCGAAATCTCACAAAAAACCGAGCATGGGGTATTTGCACTTGAGTCGGGGGGACGTCTTTTGTCTTTACCTGTACATTTTCGTCCCCGTAGGATCCCGTTTTTTGGTTAATAAACGTTCTGTTTGGAAAATCCCCCTCTCACTCTCCTTCGTCCCTCCCCTCCATGCACTCCCTGCCATCTCTCCAGCTCCCCCCCTTTTTCCATCTTCTCTTCCCCGCTGCCCCTCCCCCCCACCCCCCTTTTTCGCTCCCTCTCCTCGCTATCCCCATCCACGCGTCCACATCGATACAAGCAGGAAAAAATCCAAAGACCAGACACTATTGGCTACAGACGCGCAACACTGTCGCTCAAGGGAGGCAAGGAAGAAAATGGCATGAACGAAGCTGCGAAGGGGTTGGAAGGTCAAAGTTCTCGGATTGGTCTCGAACATTGAATCTCAACGTTAATCAAAGTAAATGAAGAGTCGACTAACCATATGTACAGGGAATTTTGATCTTATGAGCAACGGATGCACTAAGCCTCAATTTTCGGCTGGGCTAAGAAATGCTACATACACATATAATACCGCGCTAGCTAACAGCAGTCGTCCCATCCATAGCCTCCACCTTATCCATTCCTCCCAGCCTCCTTTGTCCTCGGGGTTTATCTCCTCTGCCCCTCCCATGAAAACCTCCTCCCCCTCCGCCACCACCTCGACCTCTTCCCCTACTCTGCCCCCTCCCTCCCTCACCACCAGCGCCGCCTCCTCTACCTCTTCCCCCGTTCCTCGCAACATGAAACTCGATCTTCTTCAGCGGCTGCTCCACCCATTCGTTCCCTGCAAGCTTGAGCTCGAATTTTTTATCTTCGGGCAGCTTCCACGGCTGGAAGATTACTTGGGGGTCCTCGAGAGGGCGGAGTTCTGGGAGCCAGTTTTTGACGTAGAGTGCTTGGGGATCGTAGTCGTGAGCCTGTTGGGTATGGTCAAAGAGCTTAGTTGGGTTCTTCGGTCCTTTCGTCGCTGCCTTCATCCTTCTTGGGTTTTTCAGAAAGAAACAGTACATACCTGTTTTACAGGATTGAACACTCGGGCTTCGCGTGGATCGTTCCCAACGCCGGCATTGTACTGCCAATTTCCCCAATTGTTGCTCAGGTCGTAGTCGGCCAGGAGACTCTCGTACCATTCGGCACCAATCCGCCAATCTATCCCAAGGTGCTTCGCGAGAAACGAAGCGACATTTTGGCGTAACCGGTTGCTAGTGTAGCCTGTAAGAAAGAGTTCTCTCATCGAGGCATCGATGAAACCGGTTCCGGTGGTTCCTTCCAAGAAACGCGTAACCTTTTGCTGAATTGCCGGGTCCTTGGAAGGGGACTTCCACGAATATGAAGTATCGTTTTTGAAACCCCCAACGCGAAAGAGACGGGGGCCGAATTTGCAGGTTGCAAGCCTGAAGTAATCCCGCCAAAGCAATTCAAACCTCACGGCAGCAGTCCCTTTACCCTCACCTTTGCCGTAGCCCGGGACTCCTTTCCCCAAGTCGGTCTTGCCATCTTCGAAATCGAGCAGGTACTCATGAGTTTGCCTCGCGGTGATGCAGCCCAAGGCGAGCCAGGCGCTGAGTTTAGTGCTAAAATCTTCACCGAGGGTGCCATTGCGGGTATCTTTGTAGGCGGTCATGCTGCCGCTTGTGATAAGGTGTTTCAGGCGTTCGTGACCCGTGGTCTCGCCGCCGTTGAATGGGTGGGCAGAGGTGGCTTTCGGGGGGTATTCTGGGGGGTGCGAAAGGCCGAGGGAGGGTGAAAGAGGTTTATGGAGGGATGAGATTGTGGCGTCGAGCGTATTAGGAATGCTGAAAGGGCCGTGTTGAGTTGGTATTGACGGGGGAAGGGGAGGGAGCTCAGATGGGGCGGGAAGGACGCGGCGGGGTGCTTCTCGGAGGGGTTCCACTTGTTTGCGGTAGGTTGTGAAGACATCGGGGAGGAGTTCAGAACTTTTAAACGGCAGATCTCGGCTTGGGGAGTGTTAGCTTTCTTGATGGGAAGTTTGCTTGGGAGTCCCACTCGTCAACGTAATATTTCTCATCAGTCCACAGCTTGAATTCCGCCTTGCCGCCCTCCGCAGCTCTTCTCACATCTTGTTCTTCTCTCTTCTCCTCCACACCTTCCTCGCTCGTCATCCACACCCCCACAACCTCTGTGCTCTCTTTCTGGAACGCATCCAGCATTTCCTTCACCACTTGTCCCACCATCCCCACCCTTATCTCCAATCCGCTTCCTACATGTCCTAAGGATTTTTTCAAATCCCATACACTCTCCGCAAGGAATTTTGCCCTATGAGGCCCACATCTCCAGAAACCGGCAACATTAGACCGAGCTTCAGGGAAAGGCGAACGATCTGAGTCGGAGGAGAGAAAGCCTGAGACTTCGATTTGCTGTGCTGCAAAGACGTAGACGGGTAGCAAATGGGTATATGGGTGTGGGGATTGCTGGAAGGTTTTAGAGATTTCGTGAAGGATAGGGTTGTCTGCAATGCGGAGGTCTCGCCTTAGGAGGTAGATCAAAACTCGAGGGACGGACATTCTGGGTGATCGACGGGGGCCGGGCGACAGGCTGCTCGGATTATAACAATGAAGAGGAAATTGTTAGGTGGTCTCGAAGCAAGTAGGTAGTTGGCGGGACATGGACAGTAAATTGAACCTGCCAAGCAAACTTAAAGGGCCGATGAACAAGGAGGGGAGATGGTCAAGCAGGATATAAACGAGCAGGAACACGCAGAGGAAGTCGGCGACATTCAGAGGGAGAGTCCCGCCCGAGTTTCAGACTGATGTATTCTACTGGGAAGACTAAAGTACCACGTCAGTAGCAAGTTGCAGGCTTGCATGCAAAAACATCGACTGGCGCATGACGGACGAACACCGATTGACTGCCATGCCACTGAGAGGCATCTAAACAGCAAGCCAACAATTGGAAGGAATGGCAACCCATGGGCCATGATACATGATACATGATACATGATACATGATGGACCACATACCGCCTTGAGGTAGCCTTACACATGATCCTTTGCGTACTAAATCGTAGTATGTATATTCATCTCATCACATCACATCACACCAAATCAGGATTAGTGAGAGATGGCCACCGCTTCCCGCGTGTTGGGTTGTCATCGAAAGACCCTTGAAGGCTTGAAATGATGATGATGATGTGAACGAGACTGCCAATCGACGACGGACTGGAGACACTAAAGGATGAATTACTATGTACTGGTACGTACACTAGTGGCACTTGCCGCGTCGCTCGCCCCACTTGGTCTACCCCCCAAAACGGTTTAGCGTGGTAAACCCAATCTTACAACCCTAATTCTCAGATCTGGCATTCTACAAGGCTGGGACGGGGCATATTGGTTCTGCGGTTGGCTGTCAAGGATATCTGGCTGAGGCCGCCATTATGCCATGCTACTCTTCTCGGACTTTTAGAGCCCATTTTGTACGGCTTTAGATCAAAGGAAGGAAGGATGCACGTAGCAGCGAGGATACGTGGCACTTGCTGACTGGATGAGTTTTCCAGAGGGTTATGGTATTGGACCGGGTGTGTGCCAGAAGATCAAAAGGTCGAGTGCCTCTACACCTGTAAGCATCTTTCCTGGAACCTGGAAGGCCCCTGGAAAGGCATCGAGTTTGCGCTATGGTCTCGTTTTTGGCGGTGAGTGGAATCATAGCCTTATATGCATATGCACCTCCTCTGGCGCCACTCGCAAAGGACATTTGGCTCGATTGTCTTCCATCACCGCTGAGATCTTCCCGAGATCTTCCCGTCGTCTTGGCGATATCATACAGCGAATTGCTGTCAAGGCCCATTTCAGTGCGGTTTTGTCCTTCAGCTCATGTTCTTTTTCTCTATCAGGTCATCATTCTCATTTCGCATACACCATGTTTCTGTGTTAGTGAACGACATCTCGTTGATTGGCGGTTCGGTGAGTTGTCTACGACAATTAGAGATCGAGTGGAAAGATGGCCGTGAAGGTAATTGCATGTTGTACCGGCGGGAGGTTGGAATTCGTCCATGTATGCTGTCAAAGCAAGCCGACTTAAGCCTTCCAATGGTAAGAAGACTTCTTCAGCGCCGGAAGTTGAGAAAGTAAAGTTCACAAGTAAGAATTTAAAGAAGGTTGCAGAGCATTGATAATTGGTTGGCGTAGAAGAATGATATGCATGGCATAATAGAATTTGATTGTGCAGAAATTTCTCACCTGCAGAGAGTATATGTTACCAGAGTCCAATGCTATGCCACATCTGTATCCACGCTCTGTAACGGTGTACTCGGAACTGTAATCCAAAGCGGCCCCACGGCATCAAGCTATCGATGACTAAACCGAAAGATCTCATTCCCGCAAACGCCTGCCTCGAATGCAGTCCAGCCACTCCTGAAATGTCAAGCAGCCCGTAAAGCCCTCATCAATATTCGAACGCCTCAGTATGCAAGTAGATGCCCTGTGCCCCAGTTCCCTTGTGCACCGCCCTCTCATCACTAAGCGCTACAACACTTTGCCGGACATCATCCACCAGGCCCTGTGGCCCACAAACCACGACCGCACTTTCTCCCAGTGCCTGCTCGAGTGTTTTTCGGATAATGTTTCGGGGCTGAGGGCGCCCGGAAAGGATGCATATTTCAGAGGGGATTAGGTTGAGGGTGGGTTTCTCGGGAGATAGGGGAGACGTGGATTGGACGCTTCCATGTGAAGACTGGGATGGCAGGGAGCCTTCTTGGGTGGTGTCAGCTTTCTCAGTGCTGCAGTTGCATTGGCAAGGCTCGGCTGTGTTGGAGATTGTGTCTTCGTCTTCGATGGTGTTCTTGCAACAACACGTCTGGTTCGGGCCACAACTTGTACGAGCCAGTTGCTGGGTTTCAGAATGCAATGAAGTGGAACGAACTGTCACAGTGTCTCCTTCCTCCTTATACTCACCTTTCTCATCTGCTGACATTGGGACCTTCGCAAGGGGTATCGCTTCAGCTTCACCGTGCACGAGATTAGTGGGCTTTGGTTGCGAGACCTGACCTCCTTCAACTTCAAGCTGTTCGTCACAGGTGATATAAATGCTCATCTCAACCTCAATTTCGTGTCCTTCCCTTTTCAAATGCGCGATATCCTGCGCTACTGCTGCAAGCTGTGTAGCAAACCAGCTGTATTGCTGTCTTGACTTAATCACCCAGATGAAGCGAATGTAACGAGTGACTGCACCTGTTGGTGTGAACGAAAGCGAGCTTCCGTTCGATCGAGGCAATTTCCACGTAGAAACTATGTCTCTCATCAGTGGTACCGTGAAAGTACCACCACTGCTTCCGGCAAACATTATAACGCTGTCGAATTGTCTCAATGGCCTCATACGCCCATAGGGTCCTTCGATAGTCACAGTTTGCCTATGTGAAGTCCGAAGGTCGTCGCTGGTCAAAGGGAGTATTGGGTATTTTTCGGCATGCTTGAAGAAGCGTTTCGTCCCTCCTGCTTTTGATTTGACTAGGAGCTCCATCTTTCCATCCTGGGGTATCGAAGCGATGGTGAAGGGATGTGACTGGAGTGGCGCAACAGCATGGCAAGATAAATGGACATATTGCCCTACTGTCCAGCGTATCGGAGGGTTGCTGATGACAATACGCGTCGTATCGAAAACGAGCGGCTCAAATGTAGCTTTACAGGCCCAAAAGCCGTTCGTATTACTGTTTGGGTGAAATATAGTGACATTTGCGTAGCAAAGTGTTAATGCGCGGCCACAACGATCAACAATATAAAGCGCAATCGGTATCCATACCCATACCCTCACTTCATCAGGGACATGCAGGTATACTGCTGCAATAAAGCCAGCGAATGAGAAGAGATGTTGAATAATGAAGAGCTCGTACTTCCATCTTCTAATAGGAGCGAACGAGCTAGAAATGATCCACGTTAATACACACCATGCGGCGAATCCGGTTTGCGTCATGTTGTCCGTAGCCAATTTAATCTTGATATAGTCATACCTGGCCCAACTCGTGAACCAAAAGCCCATGTGGATGGTGACTGTGAGCCATAGTATCCTTGAAGCCCACCGATGCAGCCAATTCAATTTTTCGTAGCTGGAACCAATAAGTAACCCAATGATATTATTTTTACCTGCCAGCAGGAATATGAGTGGTAATTGAGCCGTGGCAATGAAGCCAGTACGATAACCTATACTTTCCCACTGCCATTGATCTCGTGGGTTGAGCTTGTAAAAGCATAGCACCATCACGACGATAAGCTCGCCGAGAACGAGGCAAAGACGGCCTAGAGTGGGCGAGGTCCAATGAAGCTTGGTTGCTAAGGTTATTGGAAAAGTGGCATATGTGACTTCTCGCGAAATCGCAGTCATGGTCGCGACGCTCGAGGGAAAGAATGCAGTCGGTCGCGCAGGTGTCCCCTTGCCCCGGTTGGCTGCTGCTAACCTGGGCCCTTGATAAGATATATATCCTGTATTCGGGGAGATCTTTTGCTTACCTTTGTCTCAAGAGCATTTTATTGTAGACGTTGACAACGGTCGCACAGGCTATGGCTGCCCCTACAATTACCCAAAACATCTGCTGCAAGTAGAATAGACTAGGGACACCGTTGCCCATAGACGTATTCCCCATGTTGCCGTCCCCGCCGCCCATGCTCATGCCAGACATGTCCATCTTCGCGAATGCACCCTGTTTTACTCAAAGACTGGCCTGGTTTATCTCAACATTTCAATGATACCACGCCTTCGGATCTCTTGTGGGTCAAGTACGATCCTTGGGCCTTGTTCTGCTCCTCCACTAGCGAAGATCCAGTGGTTGGTGACAGAGTATAGAGACAAAGCCGCTGACACGACAAGAGAAAGAAAAGACCACAAAAGTTCGTACTCGCCAAATTATCAAGTGGTGTGACTTGATGCAAAGGGTTTACTGCTGAGTTGGCAATTGTAATGAAGAAATAAAAGGTTCGACAGGATGTTGATACTTTAGATGCAGACAGGAAAAAAGACTTCACCGCCGAGAACGAATGAGATGTTCTCCATTACTGTAGCTGACGTTATCTGGATGCTCTTACAATCAGAAATAGACCGACTCGTTAATATAAGAGAGCGGCGTTACGAGTACGAGTATCAACGATAAAGAAAGTGTGAAGGACTGAACTGCGAATAGAACGTGCTCTAGCCGGTGTTCGTTTTAGCCGCAGCGCAGCAATTGCTGCAACCTTCGGCTTTCTCTTTGAGGGAAAATGAGCAAGTTATTCCATTTCCTTTTTGCATTCATGGCTACCTTACTTTCCTTGCTTAAATGGGCTCGACCAGTCTTTACCGCCCCGCCACTCTCATTTACTCGTTTGTATGTGAATAGATGATTATACAACAGCCACCGTAACTATCTACCTTTCTACACCAATCAGCCAGAAATACTCACTTCGAACAAGATGGACATGTCTTCGAGCAGTACCATGTCCTCTTCCTCCTCAATCCCTGGCAGAATGGATATGTCGTCCATGAACAATGTATTCTACGGCTCCTCGTCTACCCCACTGTATTCCATGGGATGGGTACCCGCAAGTACCGGATCCTATGCGGGCACTTGTATCTTCCTCATTATACTCGCAATCGCTTTCCGATTTATGTTTGCAGGCAAACATATTCTCGAGCATCGGTGGATGGATAAGGACCTCAATCGGAGATATGTTGCTGTACGAGGCGTACCAAAAGAGGTCGAGCGAATAGAGGCGGATAATGACAGCAAGAACGGGTTCCTGATCACCGAGCGGGGAGTGGAGGAGCATGTTAAAGTGGTGAAGAGACATACAAGGACTATTATGCCCTGGAGGTTAAGTGTGGATTTGCCTCGAGCAGTCTATGTGACGGTAATGGTTGGAGTTGGGTACTTGTTGTAAGTGGTGCATTTATGCATGCAACTGGCGAACAAGCTTTGATTGATTCTCAGGATGTTGGCTGTTATGACTATGAACGTTGGCTATTTTCTTTCAATACTCGGTGGTACTTTTGTGGGAGAACTCGCCCTCGGTCGATACGGACAGCTTGATGAACATTAATGATGGGACTTTGAAATTTTGAGATAGCAACGGTGCATACATATGGCAGCATCGTGGTCTAGATGGATTGAAAGCTGTCGGCAAGATAGCCTTTAAGTCATGCTCCCACGACGAAAGACTTGGTAATGCTGCCTTAGCACGACCATATTTTTCGGGCCCTGATCGGCTAATCCCTCTTCCAAGGCAATGGGGTGGAACCATATGCTTGAAAGTTGGCTTTCGAAATGAGTGAGTAAGTTTTCTAAGAGTTTTCTAAGAGTTCTCCACGATAAATCTTCGATGGCGCAACTTCTGCATCATTTATACGCCACTCCTTGTACCCACTTCGTACGTATGTTCTACTGTTGAGTCCCCCATACCACCTAATAGCTGTTAGTTTAACCAACCGCCTCCGTAGCACTACTGTGCATGAGTGAGAAAATTCTATATCAATTTTGTCCACCCTCTTTACCATATCAAACGATTTCACAGCTTTTCCAGCACATTCAATCACATTTATTCGCTGCACTTATTATACACATTCCTACTTCTTCCACCGCATGGTCATTCTTCAACAAAGAATTCGTGGTGTCCATTCATTTCTCTCACTCGAAAACTCTTTCGTTGTGCCGTTTTTGCCTACGAGAAGCTCGGCTCCTATCTTCTTTAGAGCAAACACTCCTCGATCACCGCATCACATTCATTATGCTTGTGCAGCCATGTCAGAACGGTCTGCCGCTTGTTGAATGAAGATATACACCAAGACCAGATCGTGAGTTCTCGGAGGTTCACCGACTCTTTCTAGCAGTTTATCTTATTATAAGGATGCACAACATATTCGGCCATCTTTCCCATTATCACCATGGACAAACAATGGTATATACATTGACAGTAATAGCAGTCGAAGCGGTGCCGACGAATACCTAATCTCCAATGTATGACTGTTTTGGTATCTACCTGGGCAATGTCTGCGACCTTCACGTTTGAGGTGACGGCGGCGATGTCTGTAACAAAATCAAACAAACATAGTAAGATGAATGACAGATTGAACGAAGGAAAGGAGAGAAACAGGGAAGGGGATAGGTTCTGCCAATTGAATTCCAGGTTCATCCTTTTCGGTTGTAGAGAAGATAAGAGGTAAGTAGATAAGTAGGGCACTCGGTAAGATACCGAGCTCTTTGTTCACACTGCGACTCTTTTGGGGAGCCGACAGTCAACTAAACCGCAAGCTCTCTAAGGAATTAGCCGAGGAAGGAAGATGCATGAAACTTGCTCAATGCTTCTCAAGTTTCCGAACTTCACATTGACGACTGTACGAGTACCTTATCAGCCTCTTTGTTCTTCCCGAATCACCAGGTCCGAAATGACGGGAGACAAAGTGAGACCGTAAGAACTACTGTTTATAGACACACCGTATCGGTTGCCGTTAAAGATCGGCCTTGATGGTTTTTTGATTGTCGTAGCATAACACTGGTTTGAGCGCGTTTTTGAGCAAGTTCCTAATCCATCACTTGCCAAATTCCTCTTCGCTTTTTCCTCCTGTCTTTTCACTGCTTTGATGTTCTTTTGAGTGTAAAGTAAACGATCCGCACCGATCCGTGTCCTTTATCAATCAACCTACATTCTAGTTTGATCCAATCGTCCCCTGAGCCAAACCAACTCTCCAGTACCCGCAAATATGCATTTTGCCTTCCTTTTCCTCTCCCTTCTGCCCCTTGTCACCGCCCACTTCCAACTCCTCTCCCCCGCCGCCCGCGGTTTTAACGAAGATGTTCTCGGCACCTTTCCCTGCGGCGGCCAGGACAACCCCTCACTCAACCGTACCGAATGGCCCCTGAGCGGCGGTCCTGTCCAACTTCTCATGGGCCATGACCGGGCTGCTGTCCAAGTGCTTCTCGGAATTGGCAATAATGTCGGAAGCGACTTCAACATCACGCTTATACCAACGATTCAGGAAGAAGGGCTGGGGAAATTTTGCTTGGGTGATGTTGTCAGTAGCCACGGCAATACTAAATCTTACCAGTATTGACGGTCTTTGACACAGGTCGTCCCCTCAAACTTGGGCATCATAAAAGGGACCAACGCAACCATTCAAGTCGTCACGAGCGGCGATCCCAACGGTGGTCTCTACAACTGCGCCGACATCACCTTCATTACCGGCACTACAACACCCTTGCAGTGCAGCAACGGCACCGGTGTCACGACTACAGCATACAATGGCCCAACCAAAAACGCCAACGGGACAAACCCCGGTACGAGCACCGTTTCTGGGGCAAATGGGACCCCCAGCCCATCAGCTAAGGCAAAGTCAGCGGCTGGGACGCTGGGTTTGGAGAAGGGATTTTGGGGAAGCGCAGTTGGGATTGTGGTAGCAATGGTCACACTGTGGTAGACAAGAGATACGGGAGCTTAGTAACCGGCATTGAGCAATCTCTAAGCTAAAACTCAAGGTACATGCAACAAGGTATCCACCAATCCATCAGCACATGCTTCCATGCTTCCATGCTTCCATGCGCATATATCTCGCGCGGGTATCTCCCAAGCGGAATCTAAATGTAGGCTTCCCAAACTCCAGAAATGACGAATTTTGTTGCTCCTCCACCATGGTCCTATGGTACATTTTTGAGACAAGTAGTAGTAGAGGTGTAGTAGGTAGTGGTGTGCATGGCAGATGGTTTGCTATATCAGCAGGTCGTAGCATATCGAGGTATGTATCATTCATTCGTCGTCCTTCAATCCACATAGGTCGGTTCCAAATCGACAGTCAATCCAGTAAAGTATCTTCCAATAAAAGCTTGCGTTCACCCAGTCAAAATCTCCATTCTCCAGTCGAGGTATTGCGTGACCAATGATATCGTGAGGAATCCAACCCTTCTCTGCGAGCGACCGCAACATCTTCTCGCTCCATGAGGGCTGAGGTAAAAATGCTTCGGTATGGGGACGAATGATGTTCCTCGGTGTATCCGGGAAGCGTTGGAAGTAACGACCACGCTGTAGTGCTTGTGCAGTGGCACGAGGGAATGTAGCGGGCCTGATATCTTGAGGCTGAGAGGGTGCACGGTTGCGGAGATCCGGGTAATCTAGGCCTGTGGCCGTGGCCGAAGATGCGGTGGAGGGTGAGGTAGAAGCAGTATTAGCCTGTCCTTGTAAATCTGCCGGTGGCATCGCATTGGTGACAAAGTTTCGAGGTAATGTAGACGCCACTCTTGGTTGATTATCGGTGGTCTGGGGAGATGAAGTCTGTGGACGGGAAAACGGATGTGTTGGTTTAGGAGCGCCAAGTAACCCTTGGTTCCTATCATCAGCGTGAATCAAGATAGGCTCATCGAGTTCTGGTCCAATGCCCTGGTAGAGCTGTGCGTAGACCCAGTGCCCTTGGATAAGGTGTGGTGAATGAGATATAGCTCTATCAGCTGCTGCCGTTGAATCGAAGGTGACTTTGATCCAGTAGTTGCCTCCAGCATATTTCCGAGACATCATGATCTCTGGCTTCGTGAGCGGCCTAGGATGAACGTAACCAGCAGCACTCGAAAAATTTGGGTACTTTCGTCGTTCGGCGGGAGGTTGACGTTCATAGTCCTCGCAAATCAGGCCAAGAGACACCTTCTCGTAAAAATCAATGGCAGCCCATTGTGTATTCTCTCCGTAGCCATGGAGGTACACCTGGGTTGGCTCTTGCTTCTCCGGTTGTGAACGACGCAGCAAGCCGTCGTCAACGGCTGAGGCTTTAGCCGTGTCACTGATCCGTTGCTCCTCGGCTGTCTTTTGCATATCATGCTTCAGCGCGCGTTCGAAGCCATCTAGAACCGGGTTCTCTTTCTTCGCAGGTGTGGTGGTTCGCGTTCCTCGCGAGGATCCTTTACGTCGAGTGGACTTACCAAACGGGCCTTTCTCTTCGGGCGGTGGACGCTTCTGGTTGCGAGCATTGGGATGATCTTCATGCCATTCAAGAGCCCATGGTAATGTGCGTCCTTGGCTATCAACTGCTCTCTCTTCAAGTGGAACTGCGTGGAACTGCGTTGGTCGTCCGCCAATTGATGCTGACATCCTCTGTCTCTTGTAATAGTCAGGATCGCACACCATACAAATCTCTTTGCAGATCTTTTTTTCGACACGTCCTCCGCTATGGTGTTCCACGATATAATCGTGTTTGTCCGAGACGTATTTTTGGGTCGTCTCGTCAAACTTTCGCTTCTTTAGTTCTTGTCTGTTGGTAATATATACCATTAGCGAGAATGGACAACACGCGGGAGGTTTTAACTTCATCACTTGCATTCCGCAGAAGCCATTCTTCATGCATCGCTCGAAAAATCGAGGCGAATCCGCCTTGGCTTGCGCCAATTTCCTCTTCTTCTCCTCCCCTTCGTCCATTGCCTTTATGCTCCACATCGCTTGCCATTCTTGGGGGTAGACGGTGATGTCGTCATGTATCCACCCAGCCTTCTGGGCGATTGCTTCGAAGTCCCCATTGGGACCCCGAGCCCAGCGGCGTACCGCCTCCAGGAATTCCTCCTGCCTCCCGCTGTCGATTTGGCCGGCCAAGCGACGGAGGAGGGTGGAGTCTGCCGGCAGACTCCACGTCTCGACCGTCACTTGGCCTTTCTCTAAGATGTCCTGCCGCCGGACATCCTTTACCCAGTATTGGGTGTCTATGGTGGAGGGATTGACATTGGTCTCTTGAAAGAAGAGACCAACCAGGACCTCCCAAAGCCTTGGGTTTCCTTCTGAAAAGGCGGTCAATTGAAAGATTGCTCCTTCCATGTTGTGAGTTGGGGTTTCGGTTTCGGCGTTTTAATTGTATCTACTTCTGTGCTGTTAAAGTCGATTTGGTTTGGTTAAAAAGATTTTTCAGGAAGTTGAAGTCTGCTTAAGTTCGACGAAGTGCTGTTTATCATGGCAAACATAACTGACCATGGCTATTTGCACTTATGATTGGTTTTTGACTATTGATGCTGCCGCTGTTTGTTATTGATAGTCGGTCTGAAACATTATTCCTATTGTCATTCTGCAAAATATAACTCTGCTCTCAGCACTTCTATTGTCGCGCGATTGAAGAATTGCAACCGAATAAGCACAATAGCCTTAGTGGACTGCCATTTGAAATCCTTCCATTAGCGGATTTTGCAATAGATGGGTAAGGGTTCTCCAATTACTCCAATTTTCTAAGCAAATACCCCTTTATTTACATATTTGACTTCGCCTTTCTGCAGCTTCTCTCTAAGTGATAACATATATCCAATTAACGACCTTGCGAAGTCGAGGAATGGTTTTGTACCATCTTCTATGAATTCTAATTAAGTCACGATCGGTTCCATGTAGAGATCCTTTCAGTCTGCAAACCTACGGGCCTAGAGATTTCCCAAAGAACAGACTTATCAACGACAATCCTTTAACAGGCAGGCAGTCCGATCCAAATGATTCAACAAACGATGAGCTTCGTAGCTGATGAGATCTCTAAGAAATGATGCCAGTTTTTTGTACTTTGACACCTGAAGTGTCGAATCACTAGGATGCTTCGAGTAGTTGCAACTCCTCCTGAGACACGCTGGGCATTTCAGGATTTTGCGTTTGCTATTCCATTTCCCCGAGTACACCGAGGAACCTACCTGTACCAAGAGGCATTAGAGGAAGGAGCTCAAATATCAACCTCAATCAACGGTTTCAATCCTACATAGTGAGGATTAACGGCAGGGCGTTATCGACTGAAAGATTCATAGCATGAGGCCGACTTTTAGAGCAAGCAAGACTGATAGATTCCTGGACCCATACAATACGGTTTCTCTGATCATAGGTTACAATTTGAATATATACAATACCTCCATTCGTGATCGCCTCTCGGTATATTGGCAATCATCATATCCCCGTCTTAACCAAACCCGTAACCCTATCTTCAATCTCTTTGTCACTTAGACCTTTATCCAATGCACAAGTAAGCTTTGCCCTGTCATTACCAAAGCCAGAATCCACTTACCATCCAAAGGTTCCATCTTCTCCTTTCCGTACTCTACAGACAACAATTATAAGCCACAACTCCTCGTATCTAATATTGTAGCATACCATATCTCGCCCACACCCTCGGCTCCGTCCCCAATGCCTCTCGGATCATAATCGGTGTGTGTGGGTTGTTCTTCTTCATGGTTGGATAGGCGCGCGTAAGGAATGACCTTAAGTATGTCAGTAAAGTACTGTGTAGAGAATAATGAAGGGGCCATGAAACCTGGTAGCGGCGCTATGGTCGGATGTTTGGCAGAACAGGAAGCGGACTTCCTTCAATGATTTGGTGAAGGCGTATTTGCCTGACATTGTAACGTTGGGAGCTGTCGAGTGGATAGCGGTCGTGGTCGTTAGGGCATGAAGTTCTAAGCTCTACCTTAGAGAGATGTGACTAGGATGCAACGTTCGGCAACTTCTTACACCATTCGCCGGTATCGCCGCATTGCCGACGTTTACTCTCTACCTCCCACGCCTCCCCGTTGGGCATACTAACGTGAGCCAATCCTCCACGTCTCTTTCCAACAGCATGGCCTCACGCATTGGCCTCCGCTTTTCGCAGTTCTCCTCGAGAGCTACGAGAATATCAATGCGAAAATCCATTGGACGACGAGTCCAAACCACGGATGCAGCAGCGGTTCCGCCGGCACAGGGTGCTTTCCAGAGGATGTGGAATAGCCCTGTTGGGGTGAAGACGGTGCACTTCTGGTACCACACATCATGATAAAATTTCTCTCATATGCTCTCACTAACGAATAGAAACAGGGCGCCCGTAATGAAGGTCTGATTCTCCCTCACCCAGAATAAGTCGGATGTGGGATATTGAAACCGGACAGTGGGCGATCGTTCTTGCCGGCGTCTCAGACTTTGCCCGACCAGCCAAAGACCTCTCTCTCTCTCAAAATCTTGCTTTGACGGCTACGGGCGCGATATGGACGAGATGGTGTTTCATTATCAAACCAAAGAATATGCTGTACGTTCTCCCTCTCCCTCTCCCCCTCAACGTCCTCCACCTCCCTTCAGGTTCTCTCCCTGACTGACTTATTGAAAACAGATTAGCAGGAGTGAATTTCCTCCTCTGCTGCGTCGGCGTTACCCAGGTTACTAGGATTGTGATGTATGAGTCGAGTGTTAATAATTCAACACTACCGCAGGTTGCGGAGGCGGACGCGAAAGATGCGAGGAAGACGGTGGAGGGGGCTGTGGAGGACCCGGAGGGAGCGGCCAGGAGGGCGAAGAAGGTTTAGCTGGGGGTGGAAGGAGGACGGAGAGGTGAGGTCTGTACTTACATGGGTGACGAGAAAGGAAATTCCTGGTGCCGAGAGAGAGAGATGGCATTTCCTAGGTGTCGATGGCCAAATCTTCGATTTTAACCATCTTTACTAGACGACAACAATCGAAAATGCTCTACTACGTAAGAGGACCATTTGCGCTCTCTCTCGAGTACGTTTGACGGCGACTTGCCATACTCTCTATATCGTTTCGCTAACAGCTTCTTCTGAATCTTACACCTGTTCAATGCAAATCATTCACTCCGACCTCCACCCCCCACCCCTCACATCTTGACAACATCCCCAAACCGAAACATTCCCCAACTCATACACCCTTCCTTCAAAGTCCACGTCATTATCCCCTCATCCGCTCCCGCCGCTCCAGCTCCGACATAGATTGGTAGCAAATGCTCAATTGTCGGATGCGCCTTTCCGGCATCAGATCTGTTTAGCAACTCAGTCATCCTTTGCTCTCTTCCTTCTGATGGCCCTTGCACGGCGTTCTTTAATGCTTCGTCGAAGGAAATTGTGTAGGGTAAGGGTGTCGGATCCCTCATCATCTTCCCTAAGTCCCTGAGGTTATGCACACTTTGTCCCGACACAAGTATCAGTATCCCCTGAGATCGTAAGCTTTCTAGTGCGCGGCCGAGTGCGTAGTGGGCATGAGGATCATCGGACGCAAGCAGGGAGACCTGGATGATTGGGACATTCAAAGGATTATCTTTTGGGCTAAAAAGGACCTTGAAGGGAAACCAGATCCCGTGGTCGAGTCCCCTCGAGATGGGAGTGGCGGGGACGCTGTTTGATTGCAGGAGGGAAATGATTTGGGAGGCTATTGCTTTGCTTCCGAAGTTGGGGTACTTTTCTTTGTAGTACTGCCCTGGAAATCCGTAAAAGCTATATAAATGTGCTCGGTCAGTCCAATGACGTACCTATCTGATTGCTTTCAGTCATAGCACGGAACACTCGCGAACATCTGGAAACGAAACATTGCTCACTCATATATTAAACCACCTCCTTCCCCTACATTAACGTTAACCCCATCTCCTTGCGCCTGCCAGTGTGCCGAGAACACCACCACAGCTTTCGGTCTCACTCGCATTGTGATTTCCTGGCCGATTTCTTGGAGTTTAGCATAGGCGGGATGGGTAGTCTCATATATGATATTCGGCTTTCGTAGGCATTAGTGGATGTTCTGTAATTTGGGTACTCGATTGGGGAAGAACGTACTCCGCCATGGGAAACAAAGTAAACTGGGGTTTTGGGCATGGTGTTGTTCTTAGGGCGGAAGTCTGGTTGAGCAGTCGGAAGGAACTTTGAGAAATAGGAACAGTGGGGTCTAATACAATCTCGAAGACGAGTCTTCTCTGGCAAAAAAGACTGGAAATACGCCAGAAGCAAAATGAGGCCAGAGAAGATGAGTAATGGGATTTTGGGCGGAAGCTGCGAGGTCATGGAGACGAATAGAAATCTCTCAGAATATCAAACAAAGATGCATTGTTATATAAAATAAATACTCCTTCATCAGAATTGTCTCTCGGCTACAATGAACATACGTATGATGAAGATAAGTGCTTTACAAAACATTTACCGTTGCTATTATAAGCCGACCACCAAAGTTCGCAGTTCTCGGCTTCTCGGGTGGTGAAATGCCGATGCGGATAATAATACTGTTTGCTTCTGAGCATCTTGTACATTGTCTAAAGCGGGTTTAGTGGGCAAGATGTCCTGCATCTAGGATAACAAACCGCAAGCACCTGTAATTCATAATCCATTGGCTTCGTCATGAACGACCCGTTGATCCTAGGCGCTGATTGAAGAGTGGACCAAACCGCATCCGTAATCCCTCTTTGTATTGTCCCGAATTGGACAATCCAGAAAAGAATATCCAACGAAATATTCACATTACGACACAGTCGCCCTCTGACTGCTTGTTTACTGCAGATCGCGAGACTCGAGACTTCTCCATCTTGGCCCCGCCCTTTCGCAAATCTTCGAGTCGATCCCGCGCTTTCGGGAAATTTTGTGCTTCAGAACGACATGTCAGTACATTATCCCGTCAGACATTCGGGCCGAGAGACTTACAAGCCGCCCTCCAGTACCACCTCTTCGCATCCTCCAGATTCGCTGGAGCACCGATCCCAACTTCAGTAAAATACCCCATAGCATACTCCGCCTTGGCCAAGCCAGCCTGAGCAGCTTTGCGAGCCCAGAGATAAGCTTCTGTATCACTTTGCTGAAGCACACCTTCGGATCCTGTGAGATACCATCCACTCAAGGCAAGTTCGCTCTGATGCTCCTCTTGAACTGCTGCTTTGCTGTACCATGCGATACTCTGCCTCGGGTCGACTGGGCAATCCATCAAGCCGTATTCGTAGGCGCAACCTAAACGAAACTGGGAAAATTTATAGCCGAACTTGGCTGCTTGCGTGAAAAGCTGTTTCGAGTATACTTCGTCTTTTATTACTCCTTGGTTGCCGGTGTCCTTTTCGTGGAGGAGGCCCAATTCATGCAAAGCATGGGGGTTCTCCTCATCAGCTCGATCGGCCGCCCGCTTTAACCACGTCACTGCCTGATTGGGGTTCTTTGATTGTCCCAAGAGTCCTTTTAGTTGAATGATGCCCATCTTGTACATGGCAGGTGTATCGCCCAGGGTCGCAGCTCGCTTGTACCATTGCATAGCTTTTAATGGATCTCGTTTCGTCCCTCCACCTTCTTCCTGCCCCATCTCACAGCACACTGCGACTCTGTAAGCAGCTTGAGGGTGCCCTGCTTTAGCTGCGGACTGATAGAGATTAAAGGCCTCCTTTGGATCTGTCTCCAACCCAAGGAACCCTCGACTGTAGCAGTCTGCAAGGTAGAATGAGGCATCGGGATAGCCGTTGTTGACAAGCTTTTTTACGATCTTGTGGGCATCCAGTATGTACTTCTCTCGCGTTTTGGCTCTAGTCCTATGATCAGCTCGCTGGTCTACAAGTACTGACGCCGCTTCGACCATTTTCTTGGCCAAGACGAGCTGCGTCTGCTGATCAGATGGACTCCTCGCAACGATTTGTCTTAGCCTTTCAAGCTCTTCATCCGTGATTTGCACAGAGTTCCGTGGCTTCCCAGTCGATGCACGTGAGGGGTCCGGTGGTTGGATGGGATTATCCTGTTGCAAAGACGATGAACCGGTGTTGTACAGTCTAATAGGAGCCGGTTTCGGGGCCTGGTTCACTGGAGAGCCTTGCATCAGACCTGGTCGAACTGGGGCTGGATGTCTCGGCAGCGCATCGGGATTAGATGGAGCGCTTGCTGGGCGTGACTCGGCAGCTATCGGAGACGTTGGACCCATTCTATTATCGGGCATCCTACCTTGGCCAGTGTTAGGGCGTGCGTTCTGTGAGTGTGGCAGTTGATGCTGGCCATATTGCACCCTATCTTGAGAACTTCTAGGCGGTGCTCCATAAGCGCTTATTACTCCATTGCCAGGCGAGCGCGCTGCTGGAGGGGCCGGCCGCTGATCGTTATACGATCTGGCTTGTTGCCCGTAAATCTGCTGGCTGCTGTTTGGGTGTGCATTGACAGTTGGGGGCCTATGACTACAGTAGTCTCGTGGTAAAGGCTTGGTAGGTACAGCAGGAATGACTTCAGGCATATCGAAATTGAAACCTCCATGATGTGGACTTTTGGGCGAACGCGGTTCTTTGAGATTTGGTGATGACATACTCCGAGGAACCTGTCCTGGAGAATACCGACCAGTCTGCAAATATCCAGGATCAGCTCCACGGTATTGGGTAAGCATTGGCGGTACTGCAGGCGCTGCAGGTTGCGGCTCTAGATGCTCATCTATTGTCATTCCACGACGGTGGATTGTACCCGACTCAGGTATTGCATCGAAATCCGGCATGTCTTCATCGATTTCAGACTGAGGCTGTGTTCCCCTGCTCTGACCGTGGTTCCCCAGATCATGATGCGACGCGTCGTAATAAGAATCGAACAAGTCGCCAATGCTATCTTGCGCACCATGCGGCGTAGGATGTGCACTGCTTCGAGTCTGATATGGGCTGGTCTGGATAGGTGAATGCACGTCGGCCTGTACCCTCGAGTCGTTAGTGGGTCTTGGCCGAGGCGGTATCGCCTGTGTAGTACTATTTGGTAAATATTCTTTATCATTTGGACCATAGTATCCCGCAATGGGACCAGGTTCCTGCCAAGAAGGTTCGGCATAATTTGGATCCGAACCCATGACTGCCTTTGCGACGGCGTTAGGCATAGTATGACTTCGTTGGGATCCAGGATCAACATCTAGTCTGTGTGGGCGGAATGAAGATGCGGCATTGGCGTCCTCTGAACGTCTGCCAGTTATAGCAGGGGTTTGGCTGTTGTGCGGAATCGGCCATTCTTCGCGAACATCCAGTCGATGCTTCGGTGCGTTGTACGGTACATCTTGAACCTGACTGCCGTGTGCCTTAGGGTTGTACTGATTTTCGTTGTCGTTGTACCGGATACCATTACTTTCATCATGGGCGTTGCGATTAGCCTGATATTGTTGATTCGGATCGTCTTGCATTTGCTCCACGTTCGGCCTTCTCTCGTTACTGAAGGAAGAACTCTTGCTGCCCTTGCTATTGGCCGTGGAAGGTTTCTGATCTTTCGTGTGGGCTCGGTATGTGTCATTATGCAGATTCATCCCGGCAACAGCAGCATTGAGACTATCTCCGTGAGTCTGGTTGGCCTTCTTCTTAGAGGTTGGGAAAGTCGGAAATGGGTTGTCCCAAGCAAGGGTATCCGGTGAAGTGGGATCTCCCAGAATCCTTCCTTTGGCTAATTACTATGCGTCAGCTGGTGATTTCAAGAGAGCTCCGTCGTAATTAAGCAGATTAGGTGACTAACACTGATGGAACTGAGCAGTAGCTAGCTTTGGCGGAGTCGGCCGTCGCTGCCCGCGTGCAGGCGCTGGTCTTGGAGCGCTACCAGGTTTGTGACTTCCAGGATCTCCCTGAACCGCCCCATTTCCATGGGACTCTGTATATACCTGCGACTGATGCTGGCCCGCAGGTGGTGGACGCTGGTTGACCACCTCCGCGCTCTTGCTACTGGTGATCGGCGGTCGCTGAGTGCGATACTTTTGATCCTCACGAGGTTCATAGTATTGATCATTTCTATGAAAGCCTCTGTCCGCATCCGTTGAGTCACTATGCAAAGCTAGTTCCTGGTAGTACCCGTTCTGTTTAGCCTGTGTCCTTTGCGCCCCACGAGATAGACCTTTTTGTTGATGTTGATTTACCGGAGGTGACTTTTTACCATGTGGAGGGGAATGGTAATTCGGTTGAGGTGGTGGGTGGGCTCGAGGTTCCCTATATGCATGCCTCTCATCATAGCCTGTTCTAGAGTGCGGTTGCTGCGTGGTTGGTCCCCCATAGCCTCCACCTTGTCTTGTGTCACCATTTCGTGCCGTCCCTCCATAGTGGCCATTCTCTCCAGCACGCCCAACAAGTCCGTCCTGTGGAGCATAGTGGTTGTCCGACCGATACTGGGTGAAATCATACGTAGATTCATGATAATTGTCATAATTCTGGTAAACATTGCCGTGATCGTCGACCGCAGGATCTCGTTCCTGCTGGGGTTCACCGAGGGGTTCTGGATGGGCGTAAGCGGGCCTTTGGACATCCCCATAACGTGGTCGAGCGTACGCCATCCGTTCCGTTGGGAATGTTAACCGTATGTCAAATGGCCTTCCCAGGCAATATCCAGAGTAGGTTGCGTTTGTGTTCCGCTCCAAAGCTCATTTACCGGGCCTTTTCGAGCTACGCATTTCGACAGCCATTCTGAAGCTTGATGTAGAGATTGTATTGCATTAAAATTTCCAAACAGTATGCTTATATTCCCTACTCCCGGCGCTGATATTAAAGTCTCCTGGGCTGGTAGCGAGTGATAATGTCTGTATCCAATCGTAGGTATCCGAGACTGTTAAAAGGGAATGTAAGCCTAAGAAGATCCATAGAATAAAAGGGCATAGGTTAGACTGCAAAGTCAAGTTGTTGGAGAAGTGAGCGACTCGTGCCTCCAGTACCGAGATGCAGTGTTCTATTCGGCTCTCTCTTTGTCGAAACCACAGGTCTATAAAAGAAAAAGACAAAAGTCCACCGCCGCACCTGGAACGCAGGCAGTATTTGACCGCTGGATTGTTTCGTCAGACTTACCACAGTACTCCTGTAATAAACGGACGTGATCTGTTCCGCGACGGTCGAGCCAATGTGCCAATCAAGTGTCTGCTACGAACCTCGAGTGCCTTGGCCCGTGCGGAATTAGTATGTGGAGAAGTGTGGCTCAGTCGATGGCGGTGCAATGGCGGCCAATTAAAAATCATTCAACCACTGAATGTCAAACGCCATGCCAGGTAATAGTATCACTGCGGAGTCTAGAGTCCTTGAGAGCCACGTTGCACTACGAAGCAAACTTGGCAATCCGCTTTCGCCATCATGTCCAAAGCTGGACTTTATATCAAGATGCTTACCGCGTAGGACTCATAGCCCACCCATTCGCTATCAATAGCAGCTTTCTGATAATGTGGCCAGAGGTGTGGTGATGTGTATCGGAGGCCCTGCCTTAATCTACTACGTCACGCCTACAGAGGAAGAGCTATTTAAGGCACGTTGCACAATTCCGAAGCCTTAAGATTCGTACTTATGGTCTGCAGCGGTACAACCCGGAATTACAGAAGAGATCTTTAGAGAACAGGCAGGGGAAGCAGCAAGATTTTGATAACTTTGTGGGGAAATTGAAGGAGTATTCAAAGTCGGATAAGCCGAGTATGGCCTGTCGGTCGATGAGGCGCATTTACTAGGCTTACAAGGTTTTAATAGTATGGGAGGCAGCCGCCATCGATGAGGCCCGGACGAGGGCCAATACCGCTGATGAGCAATTGCGGATGGCGGAAGAGATGCAGAAAAGAAGAGAAGAGATTAGGAGGCACTCAATCAAGGCCGAATAAGGGCGAGAGAGAGCTCTGAATTGTGGTTTGCGCTTGCTTCGTAATTGGTGTTGAGTCAGTGCGCAAAAGGCATTAAAGCATTGCAAGGCGCTGCCTTTTTTTCGCTCCAGGATAGCTTGTTCTTGTAACAGGCATACGTACAACGATTGCAGGACAGTTCACACCACTAGGAGAAGCTGATCACCTATGCCGATCTCTATATGTCTACATCTGGCAGATACAACGACTTTAATCGAAGACATATTGACTCCTCGATCTTCGGATTTTGCTACTTGGCTTCGCTCACATGTTGAGCCGTAGTATGTACAAACATGACCCACAGAACAGGGAAGCACTGCTGATATTACATATGAAACCGGGACGAGACTGTCCGCTGTGCATCAATCTGTTTCTCTTCGAAATGATCGGCGTGCAAGCCATCAAGGCACCAGACAGCCAAGGTACGGGCAAGCATAGGGGCCAGGATCCCAAAAATATGTTGGAACCCTGATAAGTTTCCCATTTGGTGGTCCTCGGATTCTTGCAGTATTTACGCCTAGTCACCTGATCATAACTTCGCCGCGGGACCAACGGAGGTTATTTCGTTATACAACAAACTGCAAATACATTAGCACGAAATATTAAGTAGAAAGCTGCGTGGTCCAGAAATTCTTACCTTGTGAGGAAGTCAGCGTACGACTCCCCTGTGACCTGGCCTGCGAAATATTGCGCAGCGAGGTGATACTTGTTTCCCTTGGGTGCTTTTGAAGCCAGTTCATCCGTTTGTTCCTTGAGCAACTTCTGTGCATAGGCTTTGTCAACCGTCTTCCCTTCCGCAGTCTTCACACCATGGCGACACCACTGCCAGAGCTGGCTTCGGCTAACTTCTGCAGTTGCGGCATCTTCCTACGACGCAGATCCCCTGATTAGCTTTCGCGGTTATAGTGACTTCTTCTAGGAGTCCTTACCATGAGGTAATTGATAGGAACGCAGCCAACTCCTCTCAACCAACCCTCCATATACCCAAGACCAATGTTGAGGTTTTTCCGGATACCCTCCTCAGTGATTGTTCCCGGCATGTTCATATTAAGCAGATCGTTTCCGGTGATATGTACATCTTCTCTTCGTACAAACATTTGATTAGGGGTGGGCATGTGTTTGTTGAAGACCTCTGACGCAATGGCTGCTAGAGCAGGATGGGCAACCCATGTACCATCATGACCTGCGCGCGCCTCTCGGAGCTTATCGGCGTAGACGTTTGCCATCGCTGCGTCATTTGCTTTCTTGTCGTCCTTTATTGGGATTTGGGCTGCCATACCCCCCTATATGCCGTTAGCTGAAGCAAAGGAAGATGGAACCTCGCCCGTTCACCCACCATAGCATGTACACCCCGTTTGTGGCAGGTCTGAATTAGAAGCTTCACGTAAGCATCCATGAACGGCACCGTCATTGTCACAGCAGAGCGGTCCGGTAGCACGAAGTTCGAGTTTTGACGGAATTTCTTGATGACGCTAAAGATGTAGTCCCACCTACCGCAGTTGAGACCGGAACTGTGATCACGGAGCTCAAAGATAATCTGATGTCTGTTAGCCAGGACTCGCTGCTAAAGCGGATTGCCGTACCTCTTCCATTTCGAAGGCGGCGAGAATGGTCTCAATCAATACTGTCCCACGAATAGTTCCGCGTGGCATGGCTATGGTGTCCTGAGCCAGGTTGAAAACGTCGTTCCAAAGGCGAGCCTCAAGGTGTGATTCCATCTTAGGCAAGTAAAAATATGGGCCAGTACCTCTCTTGACGAGCTCATGAGCGTTGTGGAAGAAGTACAGGCCGAAGTCGAAAAGGCTTCCCGATATCGGTTCGCCATCGACGGTGAAGTGCTTCTCCTCGAGATGCCACCCTCGAGCTCGTGCAATGAGGGTAGGTAACACCCGATCAGTGCGAAGCTTGTATTCTTTTTCCCCTTGCTTGAAATCGACCTGCTTTCGAATGGCATCATACAGGTTGACCTGACCATTGATCATGTTATCCCATGTTGGCGCACTAGAATCTAACACCTCTCATAAGCTTCGACACCAATGATGTCAAAGAAGCAGACTACCCTCGAAATCGGCCATGTAGGTCCACACATTCGAGTTTAGAGCATTCACAACCATCTTCCGATCCGTAGGACCTGTAATTTCGACCCTCCTATCTACCAATCCTGGTGCTGGAGCAGCTCCTTTCCACGCAACATTCTCACGGATACGCTTGGTCTCTGGCAAGAAATCCGGGAGGACACCCTTATCAAGCTCGGTTTGCCGTATCACACGACGTTGTAGTAACTCTTTGCGGCTGGCATTGAACGATCTATGAAGGAGGGCGAGGAAAGCAATGGCTTCTTTGTTCAGGATCTTGCCGGTCTGGTCATTCAGAGGACCATGAATGGATACGCCTTCTATGATTGCTTCAATGTTTGACATCTTGACTTGATTATTCCGAGTACTCCGTTAAGACGTTGGACGATACGAGTTGTAGTGGAATCGAAAGCAGGTGAGCGGGCTACCTAGCTTTATACGTCAGAACAGGACCGGGACAATGACGAGAATATTAAGGAGTTCATGGTTACCGTCTACTTGATCAGTAACGCGGGTCACATGCGGCAATAAAGTAGGTACCTTGAGGTATCAAACGGACGAGTGAGGACGGAAGAATGGAAGTTATTATCTACTAGTAAACCGAGAAATTGTCTTGATTGCGGGGAAGCTCTTATGGAGCAACAGATACCGTGGACTCAACAATAGCGAGTATCTAAGTCTATACGTTATCGCTCTCTGATCAGTCTAACAAACTTTCGTTTTGATTCTGGATGATGAAATTTCATTTAACTGTATATTTGAACCTTTGAGGCGAGACCCGAGTTTCTCCGCACTCCACCACTCTCTGAGGCTTCTTTTATCGATAACAGATCTAAGCCTCGGCCACATGCCTCGGCCACTTCACTCGGGGCAAGGTTACCTAAGGTAGGTATGCCCTACAACGGGTCGGTAAGGTATGTACCCGTAATTTTCCATTTAGCAATTAGCGATCTCCCTCTAAAAAATCTAGCGAAGACCGCTTGTTACTGTAGCCTGTAGGTACCTGGGTAAGAAAGGGACCCTCGGGAGCACCGGGGGTTAGGGCTTTTCTTCTTTCCTCGGTAAGGTAGTGCAGTAGAGCAAGTTGGCAAGTCGCGATTGCGGAAGTGATTGCTGCTCGTTCATTAAAGTCATTTCGCACCCCTTACAAAGACAGTTGAGCATATTATTGCTCGGGATAGCCCATTCCCGTGGCTGCTACAGTCCAGCTTCGCATACCTACGGCTTCGATAGAGTTCCGCTGTCTGAAACATATAAAATGTACCAACATGTATATACTTCTACACTGTATACATAAACCTGGGCGACGCATCCCCCCATTCGGCAATCTCTTCATCTGACATATTGATAATCTCATTGTCTTCTTTGCCATCCCGCCTGGCGGCATTCTTCCGAGCGAGGATCCACCACATGAATCCGTATATGAGTGTGGCTATAGAGACCAAGCCTAGAGTCACCGCATGGCCTTTTACATATCTGGGACCTTCGGCGGTTGGGTAAAGCTGCGTCCAGACATTAGCCATATCACCCTGAAGCAGTAGAGGCACGATTGGAAAAATCTGACTCACGAAAGGCGCCATTATACCGCTAGTATTCCCAATCGTCAGTTGTAGTCCTGTGGCGGTAGTTCTTTTCCCATAGCGTGGTTGATTAGAGGGAAGCCATGCCAGCGGTAGCCCTACAATAACATACGACCCAAATGCCACGAGGAAGCAACCAACTAGAAACGTTAGGGATTCAACGATTTTCTTTCAACAGTAGGTTTTGAGCTAAGAAACACTTTGCAGAAATTATGCATCTAGAAGTCTAGGAGTCGTGTTTCGGTTCAGGATAGGGTTGGTCGACCGCGAAACTAGACTTACAGTATCGGATACCCACGCTCGAGTTGGATATGAGAACACCATAACCAATAATCGATATCATTCCGAAGATGATAGTATAGAGACCACGCCTCTGCTGGGAGTCCGATATCCGGGCCACGACAAGGTATGTAATTGCACCAACGCAATAGCATGGTATAGTCAGCGCCTGGGCCTGCGCTGAAGTCCAGTGGCCCAAGGCTTTGATGATGGTAGGCAAGAATGTACTGTAGCCATACAGCATACTGTCACCGCCAAATTGGCCAACGCAAAAGGCGTATATCTTCCAGTCTCTTAAACCCAGATACACGTCTTTCTTGTGGAATTCCTGGGCTGACTTTGTTTGCCCGACCTGCCTCTCTCGCCGCAAATTTACCAACCGTTTATCTTCAGCGGAAAGGTAATACGCATGCTCTGGATCATCCGCAAGGACGAAAAATGTTGCAATCCCTAGCACGAAAGTTGGAAGGCCTTCGAGAATAAGAATCCAGCGCCAGCCTCTTTGCCCAGCGACACCGTCCATAAAACCTATGGCATACCCTAAGAGACCGCCAAAGGCTCCGGCAATTGCAGAGCTTACGAAAAGATACCCAATGCGAAGAGCAAGCTCACGTTTCGTATAGAAGAGCGTAAGATATACAGCGAGACCTATAAATCATAGTCAAATTGATGGAGTTTTCTCCTGACCACGGCTATCACTTTAGCTGGCTGCTGACCTGGGAAGAGTCCGCCTTCTACTGCCCCCAACAGAATACGACAAACGATAAGTCCTCCATAGCTTTGTGTGATACCCGTTAAGGTTGCGATGATGCCCCACAAACTATAGCTATCAGACACCAGAAGAGAATGTTCAGATACAGTTACTAACGTGGTGATGAACGAGATCCAACGTGAAGGGGTGAATTTCTTGAGCACAAGATTGCTAGGAAGCTCTGACAAAATATAAGTCACAAATAGAAGAGACACGGCCGTCTGATATTGGTTTCCTTTTAGGCCTAGGTCTTTTTCCATCCCATATAGTCTAGCGTTACCAATATTCACCCTGAAAAGAAGGTTAGATATTTCCATGAAGATAAGTATCAGTCAACGAGAAATACTTGCCGATCAAGAAAGGAAAATAGGTAGAGCAGCATCACGACGGGAATAATATGTAAATCGAGGTTTTTGACCAATCTCTTCTCTGCTGCATGATCAATCTCCATCGAGAACTCAGTGATTTCTTTGCGTTGCGAGTCTTGCAACGGTTTACGCATCTCTGGACCTAGAAAGTTTGCGCTTGCCATGGTGAAGCATAGTTTGGCTGGTAAATCTTCGAAGGTGCTGTACTAATGTACATTCAGGGTCTACAGCAAGAACTTCAAAAAACATTGCTAGTGAGAGATCTTACAATATCGTAGTACAGATTAAGCGTTAGTGTAACATAACTACATAGTACTAATGCGCGGTCTAAGATATAAATTAAACACTTACGTCGAAAACGAAGGTTGCAACGAACGAACGAACTCAATTAATAAAATCAATAAGAAACAAGAGAGACGAGAGAAGACATCGCTGGCAATGAATTCAGGTTCAAGAGAGTGAAAAAGATATAAAACTAATCTAACTACTGAGGGGGTATATGTATACAGAATAGCTGACTAAGCTTGAAGGCTTCTTTCACAATCCTCGATTGATTTGTCATTGCTTCAAGCTCGCAAAGCCGAGAACTTGTGAGATTACTGTCGGTCGATTTGTCATCGCAGAATTTCTTCGATGAGCATGTTAAGACAAAGAAGTAATGAGCATTAATAGGCAGCATGGAATTCTCATGGAAAGCATTATCTTTGACATCTTTTCAATTCCTCAGTGTCACTCAGGGCCGCCATGGAGACCGTTCTAGTCATCGGAGCAACTGGAAATATCGGCGTATCAGCCGTCACGGCTGCGTTGCGCTCCAAGCGCAACGTCTTGGCCATTGTCCGCAACCAAGATTCAGCCGGCAAACTCGTCAAGTACATTGGGTCGTCCGACGGGATCACTTTCGCTGAAGCCAATGTTCTCTCGGACTCGGGGGTAAAAGGTGTTGTTGATCAAGTCCGAGCGGGCAAGCTCTCATCTTTTCAGCATGTGTATTCCAGCGGTGGTTACCCATTATACTCACGAGTCAACGTTCGCTACTGACATTTCAATCAAGTTGGCGGCGAGTACACTACAACTCCCCTTCAAGAGATCACCACCAGCCAGCTACGCTCCAACTTTAACATCTCCTTCGAAGCAAACTTCTGTAGGCCCTTTCAATCCTTAAGTGGACCCGACACGTTCTAACAAAAGACTCGCAGTCGCCTATCGGGATAGTATCGGCTATCTGCTCGAACAGAACAATTCTGCGAGCACATGGACTATTTGTACTGGGTCGCAGGGCGACTTAGCAACCCACCCGGTGCCGGCCATGACGCAAGGCGCCTTGTTCCCAATGGCCACGGCCGCCGCCCGTGAGAACGAGTCCACGAACGTCCGCTTCAATGAAATTTACCTCAGGTACCGAGTCGAGGTGGATGAAGTCGCTGCCCAGGATGGGACAACGAAGGCATCGGACTTTGGGAAAGTGTTCGAGTTAATCCTGGCCAATCCCGAAGTCCGCAGTTCGCGCGTTCGGGTCGACGATCTTGAAGATCTCAAGAAGTTGAAGTATCAGAAAAAGTTCTAGTAGCACGTCGTGTCACTTGCATGACCAAAAAAGTAAATAATACTACATCTCACTGTCGACGTTTACTTAGTGTCAAACACAATCAACAGCCGGGACTTCTCTGCTCTTCTCGGCCGCTTCACTGCATCTGTTGATCAACGCCCCAATGTTCTTGACATAGCATGGGTCAGCTTCTGCGTATTTGAGAAACTCAAGCTCAATAACAAGGCCACTCGAATAAAGCGAAATACCCTCAAACTAATTGCAGGTGCCAGTCAGGTACGTCAGAAGCCACGTCTCCTTCTTTCGCACTTCTTTTTAGTTCTGGCCGCTGTACTCAACTACAGTACCATGTGTCAAGTAGTGGTCGTAAAGTCATATACAGAGATCGTCATTCACAGTAATGTTACACTTCTTCGCGCTGATGTCTTTCGTTCCTCGATATCTCAAGAGAATGTAAGGTCAGACGAAGTTTGCGCTCAGCTGTATCCCGTTTAGTGCATTTGTTATTCCGTCGAAGATGAGCACGAGTCAATCAGTAACACCGACGTTCTACCTGTCGATCTGCTCATCCTCATCTTCAGCGGGCGTCGTCTCTCGGCTGTCAATAATGAGTTCTTCAGTCACGCCTTCGACTGCACTACGGAGTTAATTTAAGTTATAAGGCAGCTTAAAAGCACTGCTAGCCTTGTTTTTGATGTTCTGAGCAGTTAGAACCGCGAAAAGATCATCTGGCTTTAAAGCTTCGCTTTGCTCAATATTCATGCGATCAGATTCGTCATCTTGATCTTTTTTCTTACGAGCGTTCTCGACAAATTCTTCAAGTTCTTCAGTAAAATTTTTGAATAAATTTGAAGAAGTCGTTTTCGAAGACTCGTTTGCTCGATCTCTTTCGTTGTTCGCTTTGATGAAAGCAGTGTCTTGATTTAATATTTTCTCTGAGTTTACCTCATTGAAAAGTGCTTTTGCTACTTCTTTCTATTAACATGCTTTGTCAGCTTTAAGACGAGCAGCGTCTGAGCTAAGTTGACGTGTTTTCTGATGTTGAAAGACTATGAGATGAATTTGCTTGCTCTGTCTGTTTACGTGTTTCGTTGATCGCAATTCGCTTGAAAACTCAACTCAGCATCTTTTCTTTAACTTCTATAATCAATAGAATCTTTGTTTTGAAATAAATCTAGACTAATCGTCAAGTTGAGTTTCGGGTTGACATTTTGAATTTGACCCGGTTCGAAGTCTAGTTGCTCACATTTTCATTGACTTGACAATGCTTGACAAACTTTCTATAGTTGATCGATCTTCTTAAGTTCTCAAGAGCTTCTTAATAATTAGCTCTACTATAATATATATCTATACTATGTCTGCTTAGAATATCACATTGTCATATCACTCTTATAGATCTTGTTTAATAATGTTTATTCATCTAGTAGATTGAGTTCTAACATAATTCGTGTCAATTTGATGATTCGTGTTATTTTGATAATTAATGTTATTTACGTCAAAGTGATCTTATAAGACGAAAGGTCGACCAAAATGATAAATCACCTAATTTACCGTCTAATTACGTGATTAGGCACTCGATAAAATTTGTCGATGATATTTTTTGAGCCAGATCATAAGCACTTAAATCAAGAACGTTAATCTTAAAGCACTTATTTTATTAGAAGATGAGTGCTAATCTTATATTTTTAATCTATCTCTGATCTTTCTGACAGTTTTAGCATTGACTTCTTCAACGTCAACAATAATCTTAGACGACAGTCTTTACTATAGATGCACTGCTATTTGATTCTTCTGAGTGAAGGCAATAAAGAGGGGTATATCGCGCTGAAATCGCGCTGATATTGATTCTGTCACGATTCTAGCCTTGTCAGACTCAGTCTTCTAGTCTTGTCAGATCTATTCTCGCTTAGTCATCTTGACTAGTCCCTATTGAGCCTAGCGTCGGCTGAGAAACACACATATGTAGCCAGCTTCTTTTCTGTAGCTATCTTTCTTTCTTAGCATTTATCTTCTAGTTAAATGACACTCTTATCTGACTCGCTCTAGACAGACTTCTAACATTAGATAAATGCTCATCATCTACTATTCTGCTATCGACGAATAGATGATATGAAACAATCTATTCAGTAAGGAAAATTTGCAAGAAATTCTTCAAATTTGCATCATTATTTTAGATTGCAAGAGATTCTTCGATTCTACATTCATTTTCATCATTCTATTTGCAAGAAATTCTTTAAATAAAGCATTTAATTATTATTTGAAATTCACAAGAGATTCTTTGAATTTTCACTCATCAAAAAACATCAATTCAAAACATCAATTTCTCATCTATTTTTATCTCAACAACTTTTATCTTCTCTCATCATGATACATGATGTTAAGTCAGTTAAGCTTCGAACAACTCGTCTGCTTAAAAGCACTGTCAGTAGAAGAATTTCACTTCTACTCATCAATGCTTCAGTCGAAGCTGAGAAAGCTGTCATCTCATGAAACATAAACATCAAAGAACAACTGTTTCATTGAGTCAGCAATCAACTTGACGAAGTCATCAATATGCTGAATGAGCTTCAAAGTCAGCGAAACTTAATTCTACAACTCAATAAACACTGACTTCTTATACAAGATAATCACAAAAAGAGAGTGAAACAACTAGAAGTCACTTTTAATAAAAATGATAAGTTAGAGAAAAAGATCAATCAGTTACAAGGCGAGCGATTGAACTTCAAAGCGAAACAACGTCAAGCTGATTAATCTATGTCTCGTCAAGATACTCAGTCAGCTGAGCAATGAATTAATCAGAAAGAAGCTCACTTTCAACGAGAATTTTCTACTTTATCTGATAACAAAAATGAAAACAATCATCATAAGTTCATCAAGCTTTTGAATTCACTCATCTTCATCGAAACAGATGATTCTATCTGAAAGACATGAAACATCAAAATAGCTGATAAGCTCGATGTCAATGTGAATCATTATTCTACTGAAAAGATTCATATTGTTTATGTGATTTTCAGACTAGAAGATGATGCTGATCAGCAAATTTATACAAAGCATCATGTTAATGCTTTCTCATTCTATCAATCACTATCAAAGCTACTGAAACATCTGAAAGAAATTTATGAAAATTAGAATTTGATTTGAAAGTATCATCGTGAATACATCATTCTGAAGCAGCTCAACAAGCTCTTCAACTCTTTCTATTCAGAATTCACTAAAATATTCAGCTTTCTGAACTATGATGATGTCACTCTGATAAACAACATTCAGAATAAAATCAACAATCATTTTCAGAATGCATTATCAGTTTGTCTTGTAAAGTTTAGCTCACTTGATAAGTTCAAGATCTTTCTTCAAGATGTGAATAATAAACAACAAGTTAATTATCAGCTACATGATGAGCAATGAACAGTCAAATTGATAGCAGCTTTGAAAAAACATTTTGTTTCTTTGTTGACATTAGCTTCAGTCTCAACTACTAACTATGTTCAATTTGCTACTTTTTTCATTCTTGAATCTGAATGATCAAGAATGTCAATCATCTGCTTCAACTGCAAAGTATTAAATCATCTTTCAAAGAATTGCTCTCAGCTGAAGATCAATACTTCAACATCTCATGCATTCATTTCTCATCTCAATAAAATCATCATGTTGAAAGAAAAGAAGAAATTATTTTCAGAGAAATTGAAGAATGAGACAAAAAACTAGTGACTTTCATCAAAGACGTGATGAAAAATGTGTTAATTTCTTCAACAATGAGCAGCTCAAATGATCTCTTTGCTTTGAAATCTTTAACTATTGAATGTGTACTATCTAGCAATGAAATTAGTTACTCATTAAAGTCATTGATTGACATTGAAGCAGCTGACTATTCGTTCATTGATGAATTAATCGCGCAGAATGTTTATGATCATTTGCAAATTGAATCTTTATCTTTAATCAAGCTCAAATCAATAAGAAGATTCGATGATCATTATGCAAAAAAGCTCATTACTCATGCAATTTATTCAAATCTAACTGTTCAAGATCATATGAAATGTTTCGTCTTTATGCTGATTACTCAATTAAATCAACATCAGATGATTCTCAGAAAAACATGAATGAACAAAATCAAAGTGACTATTAATATGAAAGATGATTGTCTTCAATTTTCTAGTTTTAAAGCTTATATCAAAGCTTTTATCAAAGCTCATTCAACTGTTCTTTCAAGCAAGAAAATCGCGATAGAACAGAAAAGTTTAATCTCTATTCAAATACTAAAGAGATTTATTTCTTCTGTTATCACTCAACTCAGCAAGAAGTCATCTTCATTCAGCAAAATCGTGAAATCATTTAATTCAGTCAACTTCGCTTCATCTTTCAATTCAATGAACATAGCAATAATAGAGACTGTCGCATATAAATCACTAGTCAAATGATCAAATGTGACTACTTTTGCAATCATCATCACGAAAATTAATCGACTTCTAAAAACAGCTAGAAATAAACTCAAAGATGTAAATCTACAAGAGCTTTCACATGAAGAGATCTTGAAAGAAGTTAAAGCTAAGCTTTCTTTGAAATATCATGACTATTTAAACGTGTTTGATTGAGCGATGACTGATTAACTACTCTCTCATCATCTCTACGATCATAAAATTGAGTTGATCGACAAGAGAACATTTTCTTGAAGTTGTTTTTATCATATGTTTGACTACAAACTTCAAAAGATGAAGAATTATCTGATTAAGCATCTGAATAAAGACTTTATATCTTTTAGCTCAGCTTCATACGCTTCGCTTATACTATTCATTGAAAAGAAAGATGATAGCTTGCGTTTCTGTGTAAATTATAAAAAGCTCAATGCTTTGATCAAACGAGATCGCTATCTTTTATTGCTAATAGACGAAACTCTCGCTTGTATTTAAGATAGCAGATATCTGACTCAATTAAACATCATTGTCATTTTCAATAAACTGCATATGCATTCAAGCAGCGAAGATTTGACTATCTTTATCATCTCTTTTAATTTCTACAAATATCACGTGATGTCTTTCAAATTAATCAACGACTCGACTTTCTATCAACACTATATGAATAATGTGCTATTTGACTATCTTCATCAGTTTTGTCAGATTTATCTAGATGACATTATTATTTACAGCAAAACATTGAAGAAACATAAGCAACATGTATGATTAGTTTTACATAAACTACGAGAGACTGATCTTCAGATGAATATAAATAAATGCAAGTTTCATGTTTAAAAGATCTTCTTTCTGAGACTATTGCTATTCATTGAAGAACTAAAGATAAATCTCAGAAAAGTATAAGCAATAGTTGAATGATCTACTTCTACAAATCTCACTCAGATGCAGTTCTTCGTTGACTTCTGCAATTTCTATCAACATTTTATAAAGAACTTTTCGAAGATTGTTTATTCTCTGATTCAACTAACTCAAAAAAAGATGATATTTGAATGAGATTAAGCTTGTCAAATGATCTTTGATCATATAAAGAAATGAATAACTGAAGTCTTTATTCTTCGTCATTTTGATCAGAATAAAAAGACTATTCTTGAAACAGACTCATTCAACTACGTCAACAATGACATACTTTCTCAGTATGATGATGAAGAAACATTGCATTCAATGATTTACTACAGCAAGAATTTGAGTCTCGCTGAGTGCAATTACAAGATCTATGACAAGAAACTATTAGCAATCATTTATGTCTTTAAGCATTGATGATCTGAGCTGAAATTGACTGAGCTACTCATCAAGATGTTCACTGATTATTAAGCTTTAACATCATTAATGAAAGATAAAGAGCTAAGTAAATGTCAAATACGCTGAATACAAAAGCTCATTAACTTCAACTTTAAAATCATGTATCACTCAGATAAATAAAACATTAAAGTCAATGCATTGACTCATTAAGTTGATTCAGTTTCTAGAAGCTTCGAGAATGAATGATGTTGCTATCAGCGAACTACAATTCTCACATTAAATTGAATGAAAATCATTGATTTAAAAGAGAAAGAGAATAATGAATCAATGAATCAATTGATTCTAGAAGTTAACAGAATCAATGAGAATTATATTTTACTTTGTAAAGTTATATTAAAAGATGAAGCTCAATACAAAGATGTTAAATTAAGAAATTGTTAAGTTCAGAACGAAATACTATATCGAAGTGATCTTCTATGAGTTTTCTTCAATGAGCATCTTCAAATAAAGTTAATTCAGAAAGTTTATGATTAATCTTTTATTGATCATTTCGAAATTCTTAGAATGATGAAGATCATAAGAAGATACTACTATTGATCTTCAATGCGAAAGACAATAAATCAATATATTCAAAACTGTTACATTTGTCAGCGATCAAAGACTTCTTGAAATAAATTCAATGAACTACTACATTCTTTATTCATACTTGAACAGCAATAAAAAAACATAGTCATGAATTTCATCATTGACTTATTTTCTTCAAAAGACAAAAACATCATACTAATAATGATATGTAGACTGTCAAAGAAACAACATTATATTTCTTGCTTCATTGATGACAAGAGAATCACGACAGAAAAAACAGCTGAGTTAATGCTTCAATAAATATATCAAATACATGATTTACTCAATTTCATTGTTTTGAATCAAGACTCTCAATTTATCTTCATTCTATGAAAGTTGCTTTGCAAAAGACTAAACATTAATCTTTAATTCTTTACAGTTTATCACTCTCAGATTAATGATCAAAGTGAACGAGTCAATCAGAACATTGAAAGATATCTTCAATTCTTCTGTTTATACATGCAGAATGATTGAGCTAAGCTACTACTCATGATTAAGTTTGTTAATAATAATGCTTTGTTCTCAATCATCTTCTTGATTTCTTTCTTTTTAAACAAAGATTTTCATTCTCATATGAGCTTTGAACTCAATGTCATTGAATATGAAAGTTCTTGTAAACGCTTGCAGATGACTAAAGTCAAGAATATATTTGAACATATAAACAAAACACTGAAGTTTGCTTGCGAGTCGCTAGTCAAAACACAAGAACAAATGATGAAACAAGTCAATAAGCATAAAAAAGAAGTTGATTACAAGATTGAATCAAAGATGTTTCTGAATGAAAGAAACATTATTACAGCGAGATTTTTCAAGAAGCTAAATGACAAAATGCTCAATTCTTTCATTAATTTAAATCTTGTCAACTCTTCATATAAACTGAAATTATCAGAATCTATGCATGTTCATGATGTATTTCATTCTGATCTGCTTCACTCTGTCGTCAATGATTTCTTGTCTGATCAAAAGAACAAACTCTCAGATTCAATAGTGATAAACGATGAAGATAAGTGAAAAATCGATGATATATTGAATTCTCGTTGATATTGAAGACAACTTCAGTATAGAATCAAATGAAATGACTATGACAATGATCTCAATTGATACAACGCTGATGACGATGAATTTATGAATGCTTAGAAGATTGTTGATGATTTTCATATTCAATACTCGAACAAATCGCGCTAATCAACAATTCAATCAATCACAATTTAACAGATCTGAGTCTGTGAAATCATGATTGAGCAATCAATCGAGTCGAGCAGAAAATACATTCATGCGAACATGAATCGTTGAAGAGAGGGGGTAATGTCACGATTCTAGCCTTGCCAGGCTCAGCCTTCTAGCCTTGTCAGGCCTATTCTCGCTCCGTCACCTTGACTAGTCCCTATTGGGCCTAGCGTCGGCTGAGGAACACACATATGTAGCCAGCTTCTTTCCTGTAGCTACCTTTCTTCCTTAGCATTTATCTTCTAGTTAAATGACACCCCTATCTGACCCGCTCTAGGCAGGCCCCTAACAGATTCTGCAACACGTTAAATATACATAAAGAGATTATCTTTGTATAACCTTGTATTAATATTAAATGAAAGGAATTAAAGGTCTGTGAGATGGTGGTTAGACTTCTTCAGCGAGTTGGTTGGTTGCAGGGCAAAATTTGCAGAGGGTGAACCCTTGATTTTTGGAAATTCCAAAGTCTGGCACAGTCACTATGAAATAGAACTATGGGTAGGTAGCCGATTTGGTTACATGGTCGATAAGCACTAAGCCGGTACGAATATACTTACTAAGTGGGGAGTGTTAATGTAGTAAAAAGGGTTTTTACTTTTAGTGGTAATCGTCTTTAATCGCCCATTTTTCCCCCTTCGCGCATTCCCCTTTTAAGACCAATCAACACAATCATGACTCTAGATTCCTTATCATCTAATCTCGAAAGATCGAAGCTAGCTTCTTTGAAGAATTAACCCTGCGGGTTCTGCGGGGTACTAGAAAGAATGAGTACGCGCATCGGTACGAGTTGAATGGTCTGAGTCAACATCTATCTATAGGTTTTCCTTGGCCTGTTCTTTCAGCTCATTCAAGACTCTTTGGGCTTCGGCATCAGAATCTGCAGCCGTAGTATCAAAATACGCAGTGGCAAGCTTGGCATGAGTCCCCATTTTCTGGACCCAATTTTTCAAGGCGGTGCTCTTAGCCTGGGAGTTGACTTGCAGGACAAGGGTGCGCCTGTTTTCAACTAATTCGCCGGCGTCAATGCGAAGTTGGTACGAAGCATGACGAGCTATGTTCTCGGAATGCCAAGACCAAGCCACACTGTAATTTACGTGTAATCTAGTATTAGCGCTTGAAGCCGATAATACCGATTTGGAACCTAAATCTTCCATTTGCCTATCAATTATCATCTTCTCTATCACCTCTACCTCTTCTACCTCTACATCAGGCTCATCTGCCTGATTTACAGACTCATTCACCTCGTCTTCGTCGAGCCTAAATCCTGCTTTTCGACGTGCACAACGTTTCTTTCGCTCCTTCGAGTTATATGAACGGATAGCACTATTCTCAGCTCTACCTTCTCTATATTCATTGCCTCTCTTTAGCTCAATAATCTGCTGAATGTGACGAGGAATCCGACTGATTCAGGCCTGAATTCGTTCCTGAGTGAGCTTTTTCTCTCAGCATTTAACTCATGCTTTGATCATAGTAATTCTGTTTCTAGAAGCCTCTTTGAACGTTGTTCTACGCTTCATTCATCATCAACAGAGCTCTATCGCGTTCAGATTCGAAGAATTAGCGAATCATAGAAGACGAAGAATTGTTGCATCGATGAAGATAATGTTCTGAAAATGAGAAGCGTGAGCAGAAGCTTTATCCTTCTGTATGATAGTATCTGAACGATCTCTGAGCTAAAAATCAGGAAATCATCCCCGGACGCTAATACTAGATTACACGTAAATTACAGTGTGGCTTGGTCTTGGCATTCCGAGAACATAGCTCGTCATGCTCCGTAGTCGGCATTGTTCTTCTCTGTGCGCGATGGCAATATGCGGCTACCGAACATATGAAAGCCTTTGAATTTTGATTCTACGTCGAAGTTGGTCTTGATCATAGAGAAGAATTTCCCGAGGACCTTGGCCATAATTGCGCTTGCTGATACCGATTTAGTCACGGTAAAAAAAGGTGCGGATAAGACTCTGGAGTGCTTACAGGTGCAGAGATTGTTTATGATGAGTGAGGTTGAGAGCTCACGCCGAGATTTTGCTAGAACCTAAGGTGTCTGCCAAGCCTTTTGCGGGATGTTTCATCACCCATCAGGCCTAACCTTAACTTCTTTTCAACTTCGAAGTCCTATACAAAATGCGCCAAAAGAGTGTTTGATTCATGGCCTATTAATGGGCGACCGAGGTATCGTTCGCCTTTGGTCATGGGCGCAATATGCAAGAACAGCCCGACGTGTCAGCTTCTGTAGGCTAATCACACGCCCCGCATCGTTCGGCATGGGTGGAAAATCGAGACCGACGGCACTCATACCTCCTGAAATGCCAGTCAATGACCGACGTGTGCCTACCTATTCACCGTCTGGAGAGACAAAGCCGTCATCAATTGACCGTAAGCAAAGCCAAACTTGTTACTCAATTTATTCGTTCGGAAGCAAACGCTTCTGACATAAATTTAGCATTGTATCTCTATACCTACACGAGCGGTCGATGGTTAAATCATGACAAATTAGAGCGTGATTCACGCTATATTCAATTTGACTTTGCTGCGCTTTGCACGAAGGCTGTTGAGCTGTGCCCGGGAGCGGGGAAGGTCATTCGATATGAGAAGAAAGAAGGAGGATTCAATAGGTCCTTCGTCATCATCATGGATAATGGAACGCGAATCGTGGCCAGATTGCCGACTTGCATCGCAGGTCCGCGACAATTGACAACGAATTCTGAAGTGGCGACGATGACCTACAGTAAGTTCGAGTTCCCACGCCGGCTGCGGGTCCATTGCAGCTGCTGATCGTTATTCGCTATAACCAGTAAGGTCGCATACCACTCTCCCCGTGCCTAGAATCCTCGGCTGGAGCGATGACAGGTCAAATCCTATCGGTGCGAAGTATATTATTATGGAACATGTCGCGGGCGTTCAGCTGCACGAGAGATGGTCTACGATGACTGGACACCAGCACATGCTTTGCGTCAAAGCGCTGTCCATGATGATCAAAGAGATGACGGCGATTGCCTTTCCAGATTACGGGAGTTTATACTTTTCAGATGCTCCGATCAACCCATGTTTGAAGCTGAAGTTCGCTGATGATTTCTGTCTGGGACCCCATTGTGGAGCGACCTATTGAAACTGTAATACTGATGAAGCTACAATCTACGGCAACAGAAATCATCATCGAGAACCGTGTGAGTCAATTCTTTTCTCGATTCGTCCCAAATCTTCTCTTGCTTATTGAGACTTATGAATATAAAATCTAGGGTTAGATCTACCCAGCTATTGCTTCGACCTGATTGACACCGGATTTGCTCGACTTCCAAAGGCAAAGGTTCAGACAGACGAGATGCTATCGCATCAAGGGTCTATCGAAGAACACATCCGTCTGCTGAATATCAGTCGAGAGATCATCGAAAGGCTGATGAATAGTCCGCTCATTCAAAACACAGCGTCCCCAACCTTACTGCACGCGAACCTACATAAGAGAAACATTTATGTATCGAACGATGATTCTACGCTCGTCACAGGCTTGATTGATTGGCAATCTACAAGTGTTGAGCCAGCATTCGTTTACGCGAACGAGACCCCTGACTTTGCCGCACATCCTGACAATGTTTCACCAGTCGACGACGGTCGAGAAACGCCAGCAGGGGAAAGAGAAACAGATGAAAACAAGAAATACAAGAACGCCTTAATCTGCAGTCAGACCTTTGATGTTTGCATGAAAGACTTCGTTCTCAAGCTACGTGCTGCTAGAGCACTTGACGACAGGCTATTGAGATCTTTTCGCTACTGTCACACTTCGTGAAGAGACAGCGCGGTCGCAGTCCGGCAGGAGTTGATTGAAGTTTCCAAGGCCTGAAAAGAACTGGGATTGACGGGTTCATGTTCATACGTACCGACTGAGGAAGAGTTGGTTGAGCACAAGAAGCAATACGAAGATTTTGAGACTGTACAAAAATTGAAACTGTGGCTCATACGCGCCTTGGACACGAATTCCGATGAATGGGTCCCTACTGACGCCTGGGAACGGTCGAAGGTAGCACATAGGGAAGCCTTCGAAAAATGGATACAAGCAGCTAGAGATGCAGAGAGAACAGGCGAGGACAACATGTCTGAAGAAAAGGCGAGAAGAATGTGGCCTTTTGATGAGAGATAACTGGTAAAGGCTGAGGGAGTAAAAATCCCCCATTCGACAGTAACTGTGTGCCATTGCATCCTTGCACTCTCGCGCTAGATTTCGTCTGCTAAGGCGGGGAAATGTGCTTATTGAAACATCTTAAAGGTAATGATACGAATCTCGTTTCATCTAATACTGAAACACAAAGGCATGAGTCACAAAGCTTATCATTCACACGTCGGGCTTGTGTTTATTTTCTATTCACTATTTCACGTTAGATACTGATTGTTGCGAATCATTCATTTTCCCCCTTCCTTCAGACCGTCTTCCACAGCCGTACTAAATCTACCACTTAAACAGACTTCGGCCTCTGATGTGCCTGCTGTCTTATGTATGGGACCGAAGTCTTCAGGCAGTAGTCAATAGGAAGCGGGATAATGCTGAGGTCGATGTGGTTTACGACTGAGTTGTGAGAATTGATAGCTTTGCACCTTTTACATCAAAGAGCAGAATGTTATCATAAGACGAACCCATCAGTCGCAAGTCAAGTCTAAGTTCAAATAGAACTAGACTTTGTCTTTGGAAAGCTTATTGAAATTCGGGATTTGCTATCATCAGGTCAACTACTTTTAATTTCTGTCGTATCACTCAAATATATGACACTGCCTGAGTTGCTTCAGCATCAACTTTCATTGCAGATGATCTTACATTGAAGGTCACATTTATTTCTTATTCCCGCATCAAAAACACGTTGTAATTTTCATCTGTGATAACAGCCTCGTAATATTAGTATAGAGCTAACATGCGAAGCTCGACGTTAAACAGCCTTCAGTTTTCCCGCATAGAGTTTGTTGCATACAGAGACCTAGCAAATATCAATGTTGCTGCTTAAGAAACAACGCTATAACTAATTTTCGTGAGTTTCATAGCGTCGCAGACCTGAATCATATAGTGACACAGTTTAATGAAGAAGAGTTCTCTTTTCAAATACTCACTCTCATGTCATATATTCTAGAGAAACACAAATAGCTTGCTCATGATTTATTTCAACCGGCTGAGTTCTCTTTTGCTCAGACAGATAACACTATGACTCGCGTTTATTTGTGTATCGAAAGCGAAGATCAGAGATGCAGCAGCCACGAAGGACGTTAAACCTCTCGAGAATGCTAAACCTACGAAAGATGTAAAATCTACCAAGATCATGAAGCTGACTGCGTCTTTGAAACTCACTAAAGAAGATTGAATCAAATTGAACACACAAACTCATTAGTTTGAATTCTTTCACTTACGCGCGCGACTTGAATTATGACATTTGAGATTGAAGCTGAAGTTTTGCACGAGCAAGATTCTATTCTTGTTCTATATTATGACACTTGATTTGATGAGAAGCTCTCTTACGACCTGATAGTCTTTTGTTAGCGCCTATTCTTATGAAACAAAGCGCTAAGATTTCGTTCTCTTTGAACTTTCAATTCGTATATATAAATGAGCTTCTCTCTGCTCTGTGATCAGAATCAGCCTTCAATTCTATGAAAGAATCACATTTGTTCATTCACGATCTAGTGTTTACTTGTTCTTAAATTGCCTATCAAATTCAAAGTGTTTTATCATGCCTTCTAGCTCAAGTCAATCAAATCAACAAGCTCAAGTAACTGAATTTCAGGTCGATGCAGCAGTGACGACAGCTTCTCGTATCACGTCAATATATTCTTACTCAGAATGCGAAAGTGCACGCTATCATTGAGAAACAGGCTCTTAAATTGCTTGAAAATGATCGTAGAACTTTGATATGTATGAAAGCTTATCAAATTGTATTCTTTGTAACTAATTGCTATAGAACGTGAACATTCTGATGAATAAATCAGCGCTTGAAATTAGAGCAAGATTGCTTCAATTGAATGATCAATACTTTGTTAATTTTGCTAACAAATTGAGTTTCAAAGCGATCAGTCAATGAATTAAGTCACAAAGACTTTATTAATTCTTTTAAAGAGCAACAACATCTTTATCAAAGTCGAGTTGCTTCAAGATGAATCAGATATGTCGATGACGCTGTCTAATTCAGATTCAGCATCAAAGGTTTTAGTGAACTTTGATAAGTTCTGAAGAATGTCTTGAAACAGTTTCATCTTTCATATCATGATATGAAGTTAATCAAACTTAGTATATATATTGCATTTCAAAGTCTTGATCATCATCAAGATTAAATGATGAATGCACATTGCGAATTTGACACGTCTCGCAAGTATTATCAAAGCAAATTCTGACTTGATCAATATCAAATATCTACTTCGCTGACTCGCTGATCATAATCAGCAAGTCGATTTTGATTACTACGCTGCATTTACACTCAAAGATCAACTTCTTTTCGAGTTTCGTCAGCTATATAGCAAAGACACAATCATTAGAAATAATTTGCAGAAGGTTTTGCAGACTGCTGACTTTTAGTATGTCAGCTCATAGAATTAACTGCTAGCTCATGAAGATGATCAGGTATAGCATTGACAGAATATTCTCATGACTGATTCTTTAATGATCGATTCTTCTTTTATCAATCAGTCAATAAATGCTTCTTCAGTGCTTGCTTCTCAAGTTTCTAATTATCAGACTTGTAAGAAATGTCACTGAACTGATGATTTTCATCAATCAAAGTCTCTAGAAGTTTACGTCAATAATCTGTACTTTCTGATAGAGTTCATGATTGCATCTTCTTCAATGCGATTTGAACATTCTCTTTGTACTCTTTCTTGAACTCTTCAGATTGATATCAATCTTTGATGTAATATTTGTATTTGAAAATTGCGTACGCAATAAGCGTTGATAACTTGAAGACTGATTTTATTCAACTATCACTTTCAAATGAGTAGCTAGCAATGCATTGAACTAGCAAGAGACAGTGTTGTGAAAGAGAAAGTTTGTAGATTGTTAAAGTCAAACGTTCATTTAACGATATATATTGTAAATCGTTCAGAAAGATACACGTTATAGATAGCGAAAGCAGTCAAAGTGAAACCATATTTTTCGAGTTCTCTTTAATATTACGATGATGTCGATCTTTTTCTTCGAAGTCATCATATGTTGCTATACGAAGAGAATTCAACGAGATATATGAAAATTCATGTTCTGCAAGAAGATCTGACGCGAATTGAAGATCATTATCGAATATAGCATACTCTCATATCTGTAACTACTTTCAGCACAGTTTATACACTATAAGTAGATTCAGAGAGAATTAAAGTTGACTGACAGAAACAACAGTAGAATAGTCATACTTTGGCAGCGCTCTCTGCTCATACTCAACCAATGTGAATTCGTGCTGACTGAGAAGCTTCACAGTCAAGAGTAAAGATTCTAATACATCATCACTCATGTAGACAGCAGCTGAATAATCATCAGTCATGTTGAACACGTCGACAAGACAATTTGCATGTATATCGACTTGAAAAATTTAGAGATTGCAGATCAAAGATGTCAGCGAATCTAGATCTGTTAAAGATCGTCATCAATAGCTTCAATACTGATCGTTCATTAGACAACACTTTAGACGAGCAATATTACGCATTTGAAAATTATCGATTAATACGTGTAGATCAAGTTCTAAATCTAAGATACTAAAAATAACTTAAAGAGTTAAAAGTGATCGATGTTCAAAGAGCAGCAAATTGCAAGTCATCTCTATGAACATTTAGCAATTAACAGCAAGCAAGTTTTCAGCGTACGAAAGTCTGTATTTTGTCAATATTTCTATTCATATGTTGCACTTTCGCTCAGATCTTCGCTTAGTACTAGTCAGTCATGTAACTCGATCTTTAAAGATAGCTATAACTGAACATTAAGAATACAGAAGAAGAGTGATACAAGAACTTCTATTTATGTAATGTTCAAAGACTGCGCTAGGCTTGAAGAAAACGTGTTGTGACACAGAAAGAATGTTGTGTAGTGAAGAAGATGTTGAGAATTGAAAAAGATGCTGAGTCAGATCTTGATCAGATCTAGGTCAGATCTGTTATGAGTCTGCATAAAGCGAATCATATGAGTGTATTTTAACTAGAAGTTCAAAGCTAAAGAAGAAAGAAGGTTGAACACGTCTAGAGGTAGAAAAAAACCGTTTATTCTACAATAAACGTGTATAATATCTCTTAGCAATTTATTCATGTTTGTTTATTGATTTTATATTATGTAAGCAAGCTAAACTCAGCTGATTTAGCTTAGAAGAGAGATTACAGTTGGTGAGAGGTTGAAAAAGTTAAGTCAGAGTCAAAACTTTTTTTTGAAATCTTGATCTCAACTCAACTTTCTGCATATGCTAATTATGAGTTCAAAATTATTTCAATTTCAACTCAGCTTTCTGCATATGCAAATCATGAGCTGAAGAAGTAGTGACATTTCTCTAACTAAAGAAGTTAAAAATTGTCATGCATATGCATGATATATGAACGAGATCAGAAAAAAACAATTACAGATTATCATCATTGATCTATTTCTCAGTCAGATGAGCAAAAATGTGCAAGTCAACGTTGTTAATGACTAAACTATGTATTAGCAAAGCATATGTGAAGTTTGTGCTATGCTTATCTTTGACATTGTCTTTCACGTCATCATGAGAAGTCTTTTTAAAATACTTATTGAGTGAGAAATTTGAGAATCACATTAGTGAAACATATGCAAGATACATGATGTACATACAAAAGAAAAGAAACAACAAGAATGAATGAGAATGAAAAGAGAATTGAGATTTAATCTGTTATAAAATAAGCATATTTTAAATATATTCTGAACAAAGTTTTATTTTTCGCTTGTGCTTAAAAGAAATAATGATCACAAAAGATTAACTTTTGATTAATATATGTTTGATTGATGATGAGATTCATTTATACATGATGTCAACTATGAATCTTTTGATTCTATTCTATATTTGAATAGAAGTCAGAAGAGTCAAGAAATTTCAATTCAATGCAGTTTGAATGATGTTAAAACGTTGCATGATCAGAAAAGTTGTTATGCAGAGTTTTTGTTATAAATGTGTTAGAATTGAAAAAGATCAAAGCTTTAACTTTAATCAATTTACAGTGAACATTAGTGAGTTCACTGCGTATTGATTAAAACTAGTCAATGATCTAGTCAAGATCTGACTCAGATCTGACTCAGCATCTTTTTTCTTTTCTAGCATCTTCTAATCAGCTTCTATTGTCTTCTAGATAAACACACTTCTTTGTGTTACAAGTGATCAACAGATTTCTATGACAAACACATTTCTTTGTGTTGCAAATATCTTTTGAATCAACATCTTTCTTATGTTTCAACACGTTCTCTTTAAAACTAGCGTTAATCTGAGTAACTACTATATAGAGCATATTCTTCTTGTCTTTTATATCTTTTTTCTTCTGTATTCTTAAAGTCTTAGTTATAACTATCTTTATAAATCAAACATTCTAGTCACGTATGCACTCTGATTAGTTTCTAAACATGATTTCAACATTACTTTAAGAATTCATTAATCACATGATACTGATTTTATTATTCATTCAAGTTCACTTAACTGACAATGAGACAAGTATAAAGAAATTTGTGTATCTGATGATCAATGACATTGAAAAACAGAACAACATCAGGAAATCAATAGAATCAATGAGAATATACAATCATGTGATTGCTAGAGAATTTATCGCTCAGTCAGTAGCATCAGTTCAAATCGATTAATAGAATCAATGATAAAAAATCTTCATTGATTGCTTGAGAATCACAAAAAACTCTCTCAAATCAGCAACATTCTTCTTTGAAGATTAAACACTTTAACAAATGATCTCACTATATACTATTAAGCATCATTCTTCGCTCGATCATCAACTCTTCGCTATGACTCAATCATCTGTGAACAATCTCTTTGAGAATAATCAAAGTTTTATTTCTTCTGACACTACAGATTCAATCATTTATTCTGAGCTATCACTTTGCATATTGAAATATCTTAGAATCAATGTTGTATGAAAACATTGATACTCTTTGTCTCATTTTCAGATTCTCAATGAATCTTGTGAAGCTTCTACTTCATGAGATATAAAAAATGTAAAGCAGCTACAACACTGAGTCAAACAAGACTCAGAAGTTTTTCTAGAAGATTTAAACAATCTTTGAACTCAACAAGATCTAGATGTGAAAGCTTGTAAGCTATTTAACAAGATATCAAGCAAACAAATATGAAAGACTTGTTTCAAGAAAATGAACAAAGTTAAAGAATGCTTGAATCAATTAAATCAGATGTTTTAAAATCAAGTGACTGAATTGCAACATTAATTGCAATCATTTAAAGAAGTCACTTCTTTCTCTTTTACTCTGTTCAATTTCTTCAAATGATCTCAAAAGCTTTTGAATTCATCTTTGTTTACTGATGAAAAAGAATCTATTTGAGATGATTGACAAGAAAAGATTCGTGACAAGTTAGAAATCAACATTGATCATTTTGATATTAATAAAGCTATTCTGATCTACGTTCACTTCAAAATTGAAGAAGATGCAGTCAAAGCTACTTTAGCTTGACATCAACAAGATTCATTGAATCTTTATATCACAGTCAATAATCTGTTAAATGAACTTGCTCAGCTTTATGATGATCTCAACAAAGAGACAAACTTTTAAAGAAAATATGCTAATCTCTCTCAAGAGAAGAGCAAATTTAGCAACTTTTATTCAATGTTTCAACGTCTGTTCTTTTATTTAAAGTATCATGAAAAGCAATTGATCATCAATTTACAAGACAAGATAGTTTATCATCTTTGTGCAGCTTAAAGTAGTTAATTAATTCAGTCAGAATCTCTGAATGAAATTTGTAGCTATTTGATTCATTTGAATAATGAGCATCGAGTCATGAGTGACATCAAAGAAAAGAAATTTCTGAACAAAGTCAGAAAGCAAGTTATCTTTGCTGAGAAATGAGATTTATTGAATCTCTACAGAAAGATTGAAGTCATCACATTTGTTGATCATTCAAAGTCGTGCAACACAATTTTGACTAACATTAAAGACATTGATTTACAAGCTGAAATTTGTTTTATCTGTCACAAATCAGATTATACTTCTAAAGAATGTTCTGATTGAACTTCAAGAGTCAATGCATTAGAAAATGATAAGTTTGATTGATTTACATCAAATTCTGAGTCAGATTCTGATTTAAAAAACTAGTTATCTTTTTCAAAGTCATCAAAGAGATAGAAATCATATCTTTGTGCAGTCAAATCAAAATTCTATTGAAAGAAAACTATTTTAAGAAGTCATTTCTGATCAATACTTCTTTTATCTTTCAGAGCAATTCTTTCAGTTTTCATTTTTTGATAAATAGTGATTTTGTCATCTACATGCTGATACATGATAAGCTAGTCAATAAGATATATCAGAAACTTGAAATACAATTTATATTACTAGCAAAAGAGAAGTTAATATGAGACTATGATGAAAAGCTAGCGAGAAAGACTATTACTCATAAGATTTTATTCAATCTCACGATTGAAAGTCATAAGAAATTGACTATGTCAATGCTGATAACTGATATTGAGCATCATGAAGCTATATTAAGCAAATTCTGAATGAACAAAAATGAAATATTATTGAACATGAGACATGATACTATCGTATTTTCTGATTAATTGAATATTTCTATTTCGGTTTTTTTGATCTCGTCAAATACAAAGCATTCAAGTTGATTGCAATCAACTCTCACTTCTTCAACGACTCATAATAATGCTTCAAAGATTCTTAAGCACTTAGTTTCAATTATTCATGAAGAGTCATTCTCAATTCAAAACATAGACGTTGTCTCTTTTCAAGCTTTGATAAATAGAAAAAAGAAGAATCAGACAGAGATTTTTGCTATGTTCATTGAAGACATTGATAGGAAAATTGTCTACAATACTCAATGCAAACTAGATGTCATAAACGTCTCATTTACTAATGAAACAGCTCAGAATCTAGAAGATATTAAAGCTAAGCTATCATCAAAATATCAGAATTTTCTAGACGTTTTTGATTGAGCTCAAGCAGACAAGCTATCGTCTCATCATTTATATAATCATAAGATAAAGCTTACTAGTGACGTAACATCATCTTGCTGTTGAGCATATTGAATGTCTTTCTACAAGCTTCAGAAAGTAAAGAAATATCTGAACGAGAATCTTTTCAAAGAATTTATAACTTCTAGCAAAGCTTCGTATTTCTCACTCATTCTGTTCATCTTAAAAGCAAATAAAGATTTACAATTCTGCATTGACTATTGAAAGCTCAATGCTATTATCAAAAGAAATTGCTATTCTTTATCACTCATAGATGAGATGATTGGAAAAATAGTTGATTGCAAGCATGTGATTCAATTAAATATCATTTCAACTTTCAACAAACTGCAAATGCATTCTGATAGTGAGAACTATACTATCTTTATCATCGCTTTAGAAGTGTACAAATCAAAGATGCTATCTTTCAAACTTATCAATGATTCTATCTTGTTTCAGTAGTATATAAATGATGTTTTTTGAAACTTTCTAAATGACTTTTGTCAAGTCTATCTAGATGATATTCTGATTTACAGCAAAACTCAATGAAAACATTGATAACATGTTAAGATAATATTAAATTGTTTATGAGAAGCTGATCTACAAGTAGATATTTAAAAGTGCAAATTCAATGTAGAAGAAACTATCTTCTTAGAAGTCATAGTTTCAGAACAAGATCTTCATATGAATTCTATCAAAGTGAAAGTTATAGTCAACTGAACTACGTCAATCAATCTAAAAGAAGTTCAAAGCTTCGTGAGATTTGTTAACTTCTATCATTGTTTCATTAAAAACTTCTTGAAGCTAGTCAAATTGTTCACTCAATTGACTAGAAAAAACACATCTTTTGTTTGAAATGAAGTCTGTGTTCAAGCTTTTGACAATCTAAAGAAACAAATCAGCTCGATCTCAGTACTACGACATTTCGATTTCAAATGACAGACTATTCTAAAGATTAATGCATCTAACTACGTCAAAGATGAAATACTATTTCAGTACAATGATGAGAATGTTCTTCACTCAGTAGCATTCTACAGCAAAAGCATGATTCTCGCTGAGTGCAATTATCATATTTATGACAAGAAATTGCTAGTCATTATTCAATGCTTTGAACACTGAAGACTCAAGCTAGAATGCACAAAGCTGCTCATTCAAATGTTCATCAATCATTAAACTTTAAAAATCTTCATAAAAAACAAATAGTTGACTTAATGTTAAGTCAATTATCTAGACATTCTATTCAAGTTTAACTTTCAAATCATTTTTCAATCAGGCAAAATGAACATTAAAGTCAATGCTTTAATCAGAATGTCTTTGATCGACATCTCTGAATCAACTCAGCGTACTGAAGATTGCTATCAGATCATTCTGACACTTAATAGAATAAATATTCTAGCTATTGAATCTGAAGTTGATCTTTATCAGCGAGTAAAAGATGTTAACAAGACAAATGAGCTTTGCAATGAGTATAAACAAGTCATAAGCGAAAACAAGCTCAAGCTACATAGCACTGAATAAAAGCACTGTGAGATTGTTGATGACATTCTGTTCAGAAAAGATTTACTGTGAGTTTCTGAGAATATGCATACAAAATTACTAAAGAAAATTCATGATCAGTCTTTTATTTCTCATTCTGACAATCAAAGAACTATTGATTTAGTTCAACGTTTCTACTATTGATCAGATTATCAAGCAATGATTAAACGTTATATTTGAAACTGTCATGTTTATTAATAAAGCAAGTCATTTAGAAATAGCATCAATGAACTTCTTCATTCTCTATCAATTTCACAGAAATGCTGAAAAGATATAACTATGAACTTCATCATTAAACTACTTTTATCAAAAGATTATAACATCATTTGCACAATCATATATTGTTTCATCAAGAAACGTCACTATGTCTTCTGTCATTGAGAAGACGATGACATCTCAGTTGAAGAAACGGTTTAAATCATGTTATGAAACGTTTATTGACTTCATGATCTATCTAGTTCTATTGTTTTGAACAGAGACTTTCAGTTCATATCAATCATGTGACAAAATCTTTGCAAGCGACTAAAAATCACAGCTGTTACGATTCTAGCTACACATCTTCGTTGATAACTATGTTGATGACTATGTTGATAACTATTCTGAGAGCTATCGTTGATCGCTCATCGCTAGAGCATAGACTTGTTTCAAAGTCAATTTTATTCAGAGTTAGCTTATGTTCTTCTGAGTCATATAGATAGTTGACTCTTCTCTTCTAGATACTTTTCTTTCTTAGCATTTATATACTCATTACATTACACTCATATGACTCGCTTTATGCTGATTTCTAACATTATATAAATGCTTCTTCATTACAGACGAAGAGAAATAATCTGCATCAAGTGTTTCTACTCGTTTCAACTCTTTATCAACTTTGATCTAGTTGACTTGCAATCATGCAGCAGCACTCACTTCTCTTTTCTCATGAGCTGATTCAGCGAGAATAAATAAAAGATTCAAACTCATGCGCTGATCAGCGAGTATAAACAAACGATTGAAATCATTCGACTAGATCAGAAGATCAGCGAATTAATCGTTCATTCAAATTCGCAAGAAATTCTTTGAATTTGATGAATAAACGAGATCAGTTATAGAACTGCGTGAAGTCTTTATCTCAAAGAGCAATCAAAGAGATCAGTTTAGAACTGCGTGAAGTCTTTATCTTGAGAAGCAAACCTCAGTGAGTCTGCTTCAACGACACTCTCAATGCAATAATCTATTCATTCTCATCACTTTACTCATCAGTGAATCAATTCTTCTACTCGTTCATGTGCAACTAGTAAGTCTGTTACAATGATATTCTCAATGCAATAATCTACTTGCTCTCATCACTCTACCTATCAGTGAATCGATTCGTCTATCAGTTTACATGCAACTAGTGAGTTTGCTTCAATGATATCTATTCTTAATGCAATGATCTACTTACTCTCATCGCTCTATTCATCAGTGAATCTGATCATACGTTTACATGCAACTAGTGAGTCTGCTACAATGACGAGCTCAAAGTCAATCTCTTCAATGAGCAAGTCAATCAGTGAGTCTGCTTCAATGACACTGTCAATGTGATAATTTATCTTCTCATCATTCTACTCATCAGTGAATCGATTCGTCTATTCATTCATGTGCAACTAGTAAGTCTGCTACAATGACATCTTTCGTCAATGCAATGATCTATCTACTCACATCATTCTACCTATCAGTGAATCAATCTGTTGACTCGTTCACATGCAACTAGTGAGTCTGCTTCAATAATACTTCTACCTTGCATAATGAGTCTGCTACAATAGATATTTCGATTCTACACAAGGCTAAGAAAATACATTCATGCAAACATGAATCATTGAAGAAGAGAAATAATGTTACGATTCTAGCTACGCATCTTCATTGATAGCTATGTTGATGACTATATTGATGACTATTCTGAGAGCTATTGTTGATCGCTCGTCACTAGAACATAGACTTGTTTCAAAGTTAACTTTATTCAGAGTTAGCTTATGTTCTTCTGAGTTATATAGATAGTCAACTCTTTTCTTCTAGATACTTTTCTTTCTTAGCATTTATATACTCATTACATTACATTCATATAACTCGCTCTATGCTGATCTCTAACAACAGCTAGTTTATCAACAGCTTATCATTCTGAGATTGATGATCAATTGAAACGAGCTAATCAAGATGTTGAACGTGAACTAAGAATCTACTGCAATTACATGCAGAATGACTGAGCAAAATGACTATCAATGATAGAATTCAGCGAGAATTTCAATATTTTCTCAGTCATCTCAATGACTTTGTTCTACTTCAATAAGAGTTTTCACTCATGAATGAGTTTCAATTCAGATACGACTGACTACGAAACTACTTGTGAATGTTTTGAAGCTAGAAAGACAGATGATATTATCATTTGAATGAAAAAGCTTCTTATCTTTGATCATCAGCAATTGAAAAAAACTAAGCAGATCACTGAAGCTCAGATCAATAAACATAGACAAGATATCATTTATGAAGTAAATGACTGAGTTTGATTATTCTTTAGAAACATAAAAATAATCAAATCATGTAAGAATTTGAAAGACAAACAGCTAGAACTTTATCAAATCACTGTCAAAGTTGAAATCTTCTATCATCTTCATTTATTGATAAGCATGAAGCAGCTGCATTCAATGTTCAGTTCGAAGCTATTACATTCTTATTTCAATGATTTCTTATCAGAACAGTATTCAGAATCATTTAAATCTCTGACTATTGAAGACAATGAGCATTAAAAGATAAATAACATTTTAAACTTTAAATGCTATCAAGATTAAATACAATACAAGATCAAATGAACAGAACTAGATTGAAACAATGAATGATACTATGTCGATAAAAAGAATTCAAGAACTCAAAAGAAGTTCTAGTTGAATTTCATAAGCTTTATTCAAACAAGTCACACTAAATTGAAAAATCATGGAAATTTTTACGTTTCATTTGTTTTATTCATGCAAACATGAATTTTCAAAGAAAAGAATAATGTTACAAATATGTCAGAATTGAAAAAGATCAAAGCTTTAACTCTAATCAATTCACAGTGAACGCTAGCGAGTTCACTGCGTATTAATTAAAGCTAGTCAACGATTTAGTCAAGATCTGATTCAGATCTGACTCAGCATCTTTTTTCTTCTCTAGCATTTTCTAATCAGCTTCTATTGTCTTCTAGACAAACATACTTCTTTGTGTTACGAATGATCAACAGATTTCTATGACAAACACACTTCTTTGTATTACAAATGATCAACAGATTTCTATGACAAACACATTTCTTTGTGTCACAAACATCTTTCAAATCAACATCTTTCTTGTATTTCAACACGTTCTTTTTGAGACTAGCGTTAATCTGAATAACTACTATACAAAGTGTGTTCTTCTTGCCTTTTATATCTTCTTTCTTCTGTATTCTTAAAGTCTTAGTTATAGCTATCTTTATAGATCAAACATTCTAGTTACGTACGCACTCTGATTAGTTTCTAGACATGATCTCAACAGTTTTCATTCATGTGACAACATCTCTTCTAACAGTCACAATCAATTTATGAAGAAGATTAATGACATGTCAATGTCAGTAAGAAATGAGAAGATACTACTAGTAAAATAGTTGACTCAGATGAAGAGTCTGAAAGTCATGATTACAAGTGATTGAAGAATTTACAACTCATCAACTGCGTTGATATTGAAACATCTTCATCATATCAATAATGTCATCAAGTAATTGATGAAAAGATATCAGATAGAATAAATAAATTAAATGATGAATCTTGAGTTTGTGATTATATGTGCTTGAAGAAGTAGTGACTCATTAATCATGCTGATATATTGAAAAAACTTAAATTCATTTTCTTTACTTGACATTGTTGTGAGACTGCTTACATCATTCTCACAAAATAGTTAGTAAGAAGAAAGAGATCGAGATCTGAATCAATAATAGAAAAGTCGAGAGACGTTTTTCAAGTGTACATATAAATGTCATTACAACTTGTAGATAAAAAGTGAGAATATACACGTTTTACAGTATCTTTCTACTAGCATGATCATTGCACATGTTCATTGTTTACTTTCTTTATTGCTTCAATATAACTTTCTATATTGCATCTGTACTTTATTTCTCAACATTGAAGCTCAATGTGAAAATATCATTTTTATAATATCTTGAGTAGAACAGTTGACTGAACAGCAGAGAGCAACACGACATTTTTACAATAATCAGAGAGTTTACAAAAGATTTAAAGTGAGAATCAATTTGATTCTGAAATACGAGAAATTGATATAACGACTTCATTTCGCTTAGAGATATTGATGAAAGTTATTCAAGTCACAGAATTCTTACAGTTGAAACTAAAAGAGATGCATATCTTCAGCTGATGAAAACTGTCTCTTTTTGAGCGAAAATGTAACAGTGAAGAAGAAAGAAACTGACTTTCGCAAATGATTAACACTCAGAAGAGATGCTCTGATCAGAAGAAGAATTCATCTGATCTTAAAACTTGCAAGAAACAGATAGTGAAAGTGAGAATCAAAGAATGAATTTGAAGCAATGTAAACAGAAGTACGAGAAATGACATCAATTTCAGCTGTGAATCATGTTTCAGCAGAAGCATAAGATTGAGCTAAACTGATCATCAAGTTGAATTTTCATATTTACATTCTGATTTAACTCAATATTGATCTCAAGTCGAGTCAGAACTCGCTGACTCAATTTAACTCATTAAGCAATTGAATATGATGTCAAGAAAGTTAAATATAGAAATTTTTCCGATTTTTCGCCTTTGCATTATCTTTTTGCATTATCTTTTTGATAGAAAGTCATAAAGAGAAACATGAAGAAAAACATGAAGATTATTTGATAGAAAGCTTTGATAGAGAGCTATGATAGAAAGTTATGATAGAAAGTTATAATGAGAAACTATGAAGACTGTTTAATAGAGAGTCATGAAGAAAAGTCATGAAGAAAAGTCATGAAGAAGAGTCATGAAAAGAAGTCATGAAGAAAAGCTATGATAAAGAAACATGATAAAGAGTTATGAAGAAGAGTCATGAAGAAAAGTCATGAAGAGAAGTCATGAAGAAAAGCTATGATAGAGAAACATGAAAACTATTTGATAGAAAGTCATGATAGAGAGTCATAATAGAAAGTCATAATAGAATATTTATCTATTTATCTTCATGTCTTGACGAGTTGAATCGAGAATTTCAAATCGATACTTGATTTCAACTTTCTGACTGAACTTAAATACTTAAGTTGAACATCTTGATTCAACTCAAATACTTAAGTTAAGAATTCTGACTTGAATCAAGTCTTGACGAGTTGAAAACTCGACTCGATCTCAATGACTCAACTCAACGCGATCAGTTTAAATTGAGCGTTGTTCATCAAATAAAAAAAGAGAAAAGAAAAGCATTTTGATCAGTTGTAACAACTGCAAAAGAAAGAAAGAAGAACTTTGATGAGTCAAGAAGCAAAAACAAAATAATGAGATTTTTTTGACTGCTTTATTATTTTTGCTATTCTGTATTTCATTCTTACAGCTCTCAATATTAACTCACAGTGACAAAATAACAAGCTCATTGAAAACATCTGTTGTAGACATGAGTGCTACGCTTATCAGCTCTCGAGTCAGCTCAGAAATAAACATGATCACAACGTTGTCTTTGAAATATCTGACATTTATGTCATTGCTTGAAACTTCGAGAGTTTCGTATTTTGAAGAAAAGAACATGATTGATTTTCTAGAAAGATATGAAAACTTCTGTGATGATTATGAACTGAATCAAATCGATTGATTTTGCAAGCTGTCAAGATACTGCAACAAGATCATTGATGATAACATCAAGACTATGATTGAATATATCAACTTCAACTGATAAGAATTGAAGAAGATGATGAAGAAGAAGTACTGAAGTAGTAAGTACAAGAAAGATGACATTGATCAACAGCTGAATTCTTGAATTTTTCTGAAATTCTTTAAAAATAAGTCTTGTATCATGAAGAATGATCTGAAGCTGTACAGTTGACAATACAAAAGCATATCACATTCGTTGATAAAATGTGAGCAAATGAATAAATATATCAGATGCTGCTGATTTGTCAAGAGTCTTTCATTTATACTAAGTGAAAAGATCATACAAAAGTGTGCACTTGATTCTGAAGATCTCAGTTTCATGAACTTCAAGAAAACTAATGACGTGATAGTAATCTACTGCAACTCTGTCAAAGCACTGTTGAAATTCTTGATCATGATCAAGAATTTTGATGATCTCAGCAAGCTCATAAATAAATATCAGATCAAGCAATCAATGATGTCAGACAAGTTCTTCGATTCTTCGATAGTAACATAGCTCAGTAATACAACAATAAATGAAATGATAAATAAGTTTGAAATGATGATGCTTTCTTTGCAAACAGCAATGAAGATGATTGAATCTTTCATGCAAAATATGACAGCATCTGTCTCAATGCTCAACATTTATATCTCATGTGAACTCATCACGTCTGCTTATTCAGAAATGTCAATATCATCATTATTTTCACTTTCAAGAAATGAATGAGCATCTTTGATGTTTAGAATGAAAGAATGCTTCTTTTATGAAGAAATAAAATGTCAGAAGATTAAATGTTATTAACTGAATATTTATAAAACAGAAGAAAAAATACATGTGAATGAAATAAATAAACTCTGAATGAAACTCACTGAAAGAAATGATAGCCTGACATCTTTCATATTAAATCATTCTCAGAAAGAGTTGATTGACAATGCTTTGAAGAAACAGAGTCAGCAAATGAGAATAGAACATGTCAACATCATCAGACTAACAAGTATAAAAACAATGATCATGAAGAAAGCAGAGAACACAGACGAGAAACAGAAATGAGATGAAGAAGTAATGATTGTCACAGCTCAACATAACTATAAGTCAGATGAAAATATGATGAAGACAGCAACATAACAAAGAATGAGTTTGAATTGAACTTGAAGAAAAAAGTAAGAAAAGAAGAATGTTTGTCAAGCATGAAGAATTTATGCTCTGAAAAGTATCTGTTGATTTCAAGATCATTCTCAAAGAAGTGAACAAGTGAGAATGTAATCATGCAAAATGCAGCTGCTTTCAAGAAAATGATAAAAACAATGAAGAAATTAATGAAAAAAAAATCAGATGTAAATTAATCGCGTCGAGTTGAGTTCTTGACTTGTTAAGACTTGATTCAAGTCAGAATTCTTGACTCAAGTATTTAAGTCAAATCAAAATGTTCAACTTAAGTATTTAAGTTGAGTCAGAGAGTTGAAATCGAGTATCAATTTGAAATACTCGACTCAACTCATCAAGACATGAAGATAGATAAACAAATATTCTATTATGACTTTCTATTATGACTTTCTATCAAATAGTCTTCATGTTTCTCTATCATAGCTTTTCTTCATGACTTCTCTTCATGACTCTCTATCAAACAATCTTCATAGTTTCTCGTCATGACTTTCTATCATAGCTTTCTATCATAGTTTTCTACCAAAGTTCTTTATCAAATGATTTTCATGTTTCTCTTCATGTTTTTCTTCATGTTTCTCTTTATGACTTTCTATCAAAAAGATAATGCAAAGGCGAAAAATCGGAAAAATTTCTATATTTAGTTCTCTTAACATCATATTTGATTGCTTAATGAGTTAAATCAAGTCAGCGAGTTCTGACTCAACTCAAGATTGATATCAAGTCAAGTCATGAGATTCAACTTGAGTATTCAAATCGAGTCAGAAGATTCAACTTAAGTACTTAAGTCAAATCAGAATGTAGATATGAAAACTCAACTTGACGATCAATTTAATCAGATGACAGCAAGATAAAGTCAGACAATTGAGACAAAAGAACGCAAAATATAGTAGAGAAATGCATAAATACAGAAGACATGATGCATATTATAGTGAATCAGAAGATGCAAGACGTAAGCATTGAACAGATGTTTATACATTCATCTATTTTTCTTCAAGCTCTTTACATTCAAGTAAAATAACATAAGAAAAAGAAAATAAAAAAAACTGATGATGTGCAAGTAACAACAGTAAAATTTAAAGATTCTTCACTCAAAAAGTTGAACACAATTCTGTATGCAATAATGTGTTCAAGAACATGAGTGTTGATGAGTGATGAGATTTATGTTAAAACACTGCTTGATAATGATGCTGAAATCAACGTTATGTTTGAAACTTTTGTTGTAAAAACTCAGTTGTTTATGTAACGAGACATTCATTTAAATATGATAGAAGTCAGTGAAGCAAAGACTAACATCATTGAATGTTGCAATGACGTGAAGATTGATATTGACGAAGCAAAATCAATGATTTCAATATTTATAATCAAAAGTGATGAGTACACTCTAATACTGAGCAGATCATATGAGCGAAAAACGCGTCTATGCATCAATAATACTTTGAAAGAAACTTGTAAGATGACAGTCATTGATAATGATGAAAGAATAATGTTCTTTAAATTAATTTTAACACATAATTCTGTTAATTAAGATGTGTTGAAAATATTTCTCAAGAAAGCGAAAAACTCTTTAAACGAGTAAATGAATGCTTTGTTGAAAGCATATCTGCAATGAGAAGTGTAAGCTTGAAGACTGTTGATTTAGCGCGCTTGAAAAGCTTTGAAATGTTTATCAAGATCAAAGAAGAAAAGAAAAAGAAAGATCAAAGCTTTGTTCAATGATTTTGCTTGAATGATAGCATGCAATGTGCACAGATGTTATGATGTCATTCAAACAAACTTGCGATGCAAATGACATAAAGATTTGATCTGAGTTCAATTCGTCAGCATGAGAAGATAAATTATGTCAAAGTAGCAACAGCATACAAGAGAAAAGCTCAGAAGATTCAATTTGTGAATTCATTAAAGTTGAACAACTCAATATCAAAAGATTTGATAAACTGAAAACAAATCTTATTGAATCAGATCAAATTGAATATGACAGAGATGAAGTCAGAAAAGTATAATCATTGACTGTTTCTTAAATTCTTCAAAATTGCTTAAGAATTCAGACTGACTTTAAAGCGAGCGAAGAGAATGATATACAATGATGCTTTAACTCTGCAAGAGAAAAATTTATTACTGAAGATGTTGTTTAACAGAAAAGCAACAATGATTTGAGACTTCTCAAAAATGAGAAAGATAAAAGACATAGTTTCATTCTTGCAGCAAATTTGAATAATATCACATGATGCATGACAGATATTTATTTTCTCAGTCTTTAAAACACTTCATCAAATCATCATAAACATGCTCAAGAATTAAATAAAGCATGACATACTGAAATCTTGTCATGATTTGTATCAAAATTTCTGATTTTTGATCAAGAAAAAGTTCAATCAGTATTGCATAATCAATGCAACAATGAATATGAACAAGATTATCATCAGAGACATCAATTTGCTCTCAGACGTGAATGAATTCTTCAAAGAATTCATTGATATGATTATGATCTTTCTGATAAATCTGTTTTCTAAGTATGATCAAATTACGTTGACAAAAATATATTAAAATCTCACAGTGTTCATGACATCTTTGAAATTATTGCAACAGACGATGTTATCACAAGATGTCATCAACTTCATTGCTCAGTTTGTCAGAGTCATAATCAAGATATTGAAGAATCTTCTTAAGATATGCAGATCTTTTCTTGATGATATTAAAGTAAAGAGATCGAAAACAATTTATGATAATGCAAAGATCACTTCAGAAGTGCATCAATTTATGCTGAAGCATATTAAGAATCTCAACTTCATACTCTTGAACTTTGAACTCATCAATTGCATCATATTTGACGAAAAGTCGTAATTCTGCATGTCGAGCATAAAGATTATAAAATTTGTTTGTAACTTTCATAATTACAGATCAGAAGATTTCAAAATTATCAAGATTCTAAAATGATGTCTTTGTCATGATGTCACATCTGTTCAAGTGTTCATTGAAGTATGCATGTATTATTGAGTGTGAATAGAGAATTTTATCTTGATTGCAGCGTCAATATTTCAGCTCTTTAAAAAGAAGATCAAATTTATGTGAGAAAGAGAATAAAAGAAAGTCATGAACAAGTAAACTGATTATTAAGTTGAGTTTCGAGTTAACATTTTGAATTTGAATCAAGATTAAGTTGAGTTGCTCACATTTTCAACTTAATTCAAGTTGAGTTGCTCATATTTTCAACTTGACGTGACTCAACTCAACTAGAAATTGAGTCAATTTAACTCAACTCATCAAGAACTTGAACTTGACATCAAGAGCGCTAAGAATAGAAACATAGAACAATATGTTCACTTGTTCTTTGCATTATCTTTCTGCATTACTCATTTCATCATCTATATATTGCGTTATCTTTTCGCATTACTCATTACATCATTTATATACTATCTTCAAGCTATTAACAACTATTGTTGTTAATACAAACTATTCTATAAAATGTTTAGTTCATTGACAACTTTCAATCTGTCTGACGAAAGCATTTCACATAGTTCATCTTCAGATAGTCTTTATTCTAAAGATTTTGCAAGTCAAGTTCAATGATTTATAAATTCTTCATATCATTTCGAAAAGAAGAAGATTAGACAAGAAGCAATGAACAAAATTCATTAGAATTTCGCTTAAGATAAAAGAAAATAGCAAGTATGTTTAATGAACTTTGAATACAGATGACTCTTTTCTATGATGATGATTTTAAATCTTTGTTATCGAGAGTATTTAAAACAAGATTCAAAAAAAGATAGTTAATTCACTCTGATTCAAAAAAGTCAAAGACAATAAACAATTCAATATATGAAATCACTTTATACAGTTAACTTTGATTGTTGAAGAATTGTTTAAAATCTTATGCACAATCTGTCATAAGATTATGAATCATTCAACAGCTTTTGATAACTTTAGCACGTCTGTTATGAAAAAGCATCTTGAATCAGACTTTTATACAGCGACAGAGTGAAAATGTGAACACTCATAATTACAGACTGAACTGACTTTCGAACGAGTAAGTCATATTTGATAATGCAAATTGATAATGCAAAATTGACAAACTATTAAAAGAAAAGTCATATCAAGTTAATCTTTATCTTCAATCAAAAAGATTGAAAAGATCAATTATGTAAAATCTTTATTAACTTGAATTTATTCTTTTAAATCATTGATAACAAGTAATTTTAAAAGCTGCTACATATGCTTCGTTCAGATTTGCAGATTGTGCATTGCATAAAGATAACAATTATGATTCTCTCTCACTATAAGAATATTTATGATCAAATCAGAATGAATTTTAAAGAGTCACAACGTGTCTTTATTGCTTTGAACATGTAATTTAGTTCTCAAAGAGTAGCGTACTTAAGAGTATTGATATACTGAGTCGATGTTGAATTTCAGTTTCATAAACATTTTATTAAATTTACGTCTTTCAATATTAAACATATCAATTATCAATTGATGATGAAGCTAATGAAAATTCTGAAGAACTACGTTATTAAGAACAAGCTTTTCAAGATTGTTATTAATAATACAAGCAATAATAGTATCTTGAAAGAGAAACTTGAAAAGATCATAAATCATTGCAAGTTTCAATGAGACAGAACACAAAATTTCATTAATTGCTTAATTCACATCATCAATCTTATGACTTAAGATTTTATTCAAGCTCTTAAATCAAAAATGATAGCTGATAATGTTATTGCTCAATTAAAGAATAATCAAGTGCAAAATATTGAAATAAGCAGAGAATTATCTGTTGTAATCAAAAAGATATTGCTTTGAATGATAATGCAAAAAAGTAATGCATTTATTAATCATGAAATTAAATTTATGCTTTGATGATAACTGTCAATGACTCTTTTCAGCAATTGATTTGCTTCAGAGCTTTTCAAGAGCAGAATGACAAAAGATCTAGAAAACTGATATAAGATATTTACATTCGTTGAAACTTTACATACTTGATGCTTCGTTAAGCATATTAACTACGTGAATTTGTTGATCTTTGAACAAAGAAATACTGCAAAGATTTCAAGATTGCAAAAATCAAACTTAATGAAAGCAAGTGATTCATGATTTTGCTTATTAACAATTTATTAAATCTCTTTTATGAATGCACTTTAATAATATTATAAACAATTAATGCAAATATTCACTTGAAATTTTGAATATTTAATGTACTTTTCAATCATCTTGAGCAGATTGAAAAGAATATAAGAAGAAGTACTTGTTCATTAAGTGTTATTATAGTAAAGACTTATGAAAAAGTCTCAATCAAACTTGTGAAGTATTATGTTAAGATTGAAGACAATGATGAAATAATATATAATCTTGCAAATATTTTGAATTCTACAATGAAGCTAAATCTTTACAAGACTTAAGATGACAAAGACAATGAAGATACAGATCATGATAAAGAGTTTATTCACTACAAAATTAAATACAAGACAAAATTCAAAGAGTATTTTCATCATTATTATGAAGATTCAGCTGTTGATTTGAAAGCAGAAGCACAAAGAGTAAGAAGTGATGCTGATAAAATAATGCATTATAATAATGTATTTAATCATTTACTAATAATCTTGTAGTTTGTTACAACTGTTAGAAGATCATTGCTTTGATAATCTCAGCATGCTCATTCTTTTCAAGATGAAAATGATTAATATCTTTACACTGATGTTATAAATGAAAAATATTTGACATGATAATTTTGAAAAGACAATGCTTTGAATTTTTCTAGATTGATGCAAATGATTAAAGATGTTTTTTCATACTCAATATTCTTAATAAATATTGAGTGAACTTTCAGTCTTACTAAAAGAGTATGTCAATGAAATTGATCACAGATGAGTTCAAAAATAATGAAATAAATAATGTTAATAAAGTATTACAATCAAACTATGAATTTGAATTCAGATGAAATTATTACTGAGTTCTGAAATATTTATTGCAAAAAGAAAAATGATGCTCAAGAGATTAATGAATCTGCTGATTCATTTCAAGTATCTTTGAAGATTATTTTGATGCAGATTTATTCATAAATTTGCAATATCATTTCATTTATTAAAAGTTTTGCATTTAAAGTAAGTACTTATTAGAAGTACAGTTGAGTCAATGTACAAGAATAATGCACAAAAGTAATGTGAATGTAATTTTAAGAATTACATTGTTTATTTAATTAATGAAGATAGACATTTTCTAGTTTATCTTGAAAAACATGATATCAAGATTCATCATAAGATTTTTAATAAATCTCATATCTCTATCTTGAATGATGATGCATTTGACATAAATTGTTGTCAAGTTGATGTTTGCATAAAGCAAAATGTCAATGAAAATTCTACAACAAGAGTAATAATGCAAAAGAATAATGCACTTACTTTTTATAAAAAAGCATATAAAGTCTTTAATGACTTCTTGAAAAGCATTCAAGATAGAACGCTGAATGCAATAATTGTATGATAGCAAATTTATGCAAGCACAGTCATGTACAATCTCTTTCACAAGTCGTTCAAAAATCATTTTAAGAATGAGATTTTCAACTAACTTCTGATATTTTCAAATTTTGCATAATGCAATCATTTCTGATTTGTAGCGTCTTTTAGTTTTCTGTTGCAAAGCATTAACATGTTGATCAATAATGCATTATTTATATGCATTATTTTTTTAATAAATGCAAAGATTGAAATAGTTTCTTTGATAGCATAATTATCAGTTAAATTCATCAATTTCTTACATGCTGATGCACATGTTAAAAATCAATTTATCAGCAATAAACAAGTCATATTGCATTATCAGTATGCATTATCAATTTTATGCTTGTTGCATAT
>JAABUS010000390.1_pt1 | contig 111984 bp, 118 predicted proteins | sample 5560161 | NCBI WGS metagenome assembly JAABUS01 (sample SAMN10711885, study PRJNA513376) | rock metagenome | isolation source: Antarctica rocks | place: Antarctica: Victoria Land, Trio Nunatak nord | collected 2016-01-04
AACCAGCGGCGGCTACGCCCGGGGTCAGCGCAAAGGCGACCCCGCAGATGGCCGGTACGGCGTACCGAACCAGGTGACGGGCGATGTACGAAACGGCCATGAGGGCCCTCTCCGGTTGGGTGTTCCGCACCATAGAATAGCGGGGAAGACCATCGACAGTCGGGCGCAACGGTGGGCCGCTTCGACGCAGCCACTTCTACGGGCGGGCCAGCGGCCGCAGCGTTCCCCGCCGGGGCTCGTCCTGACAGAGCGCAACAAGCTCGCACTTGAGCGGTGGCCGTAGCTCTCGAACACGGTTTGGAACGACGCTCAGTGCTTTGGGGTTCGGCTTCTTGAGTCGCTCAGCGCCCAGTCGTCGGTTTAGAACTTGACCCGTCTACCCTTGCTCGCTGGTGATGTTGACCATCCAGCTCGTGCCGAACTTGTCGGTGAACATGCCGGGCGGGGAGTCGCTAGCCATAAAGATTAGCGAATCGTTCGTTATCATCGAGTGCATAATCTTGGTCTTGTAATGTTCCGGAGTGCCGGGCATGTCGAACTCTGCGAACGTGTGAGACTCCAGCTCACCGCCCATTACCCCGTGATAGAATTCCATGGCCTCTTTGCAGTTACCGTCGAAGCTTAGATATGGTGCCAAATACGCGTCTGACATCGGATACTCCCAAGTTTAGAGTGGGCCAAACGGCTACCACCCTCCGTCGGCGCACACGTAGTGTCACGGCCGCGTCCAGTCCGGGGGGACCGGTGCACGGGCCGACTCGCACCCCTGCGGCGGTGCGGCTGTGCGCGGGAAGTAGGTGACCAGCGCTCGCCCGCGCCTTCTCCTCGGGCGGCCACCCTTTTCAGGGCACGGGGCTCGTTCCGCAGCAGGTCGATCCGCAACTGGTCCCTTCGGATAACACACAAGCGCTGCCGGCCGGAGGCCTCGTGGTAGATGGCGATGCCGGCTCGGCGTAGGGCAGCCACGACACCGGCGAGCTTCTCGCCGATGCGGTGCTGCGACCGCGGCGAGCGCCCGAGCGAACCGGCCTGGAGGTGGTGCCTGCCGCACCACCGCCGAGCCCGTCCGCCGAGAACTGCAGGTACCCAGCGCGGGCTCGCGGCCGGCCGCGGTCTCGGCCGACCTCAGTTCATCGCCGGCAGGAGACGGCGACCCTGCTTCCTAGACTGCGACGGTGCGAACCCCTCCGGAAGACCTGGACGTGGCCGACCTTGCTCTGCTGCTGACGGAGGCTTGGCAGTTCCCCGTCGCTGGCCTCAGGTACGCCCCTGTTGGGTTCGGCAGCCATCACTGGGTGGCGACCGACGTGAGGGGTGCCCGACGGTTCGTGACCGTGACTGACCTCGAACAATGCGGTGGCGCCATCGCGAGCTTCGCGCGGCTGCAGCGGGCGTTGCTCACGTCGCACAAGCTGCAGGCGGTGGCCAGACTGACATTTGTCGTCGCACCCCTCCTCGCGACGGACGGAACCGTGCTTCGTGCCCTGGGGCCCAGGCACGCGGCGGCGGTCTTCCCGTACGTCGACGGCCAGCCCTACCCGGCGGGTGAGCACTCGAGCTCACAGGAGCGGGCTGCTGTCGTTGAGGTGCTCGCACAGGTGCACGGAGCGACACCGGCGGCACAAGCGTTTGCGGGGGTCGATGACCTGGAGCTGCCCGCCCGGACCGACCTCGAACGGGCTCTCGGTCGGCTTCGGGTGCCGTGGGCCGGGGGACCCTTCGCGGAGGCAACGCGGGACCTGCTGACCTCAACCGCGGCGGATCTCCGCGTCCTGCTCACGGAGCACGACCGGCTGGCAAACGCCGCCCGCGCCCGCAACGTCGACTGGGTCATCACCCATGGCGAGCCGAAGTCCGACAACCTCCTGGCCACCGACGCGGGGCCGATGCTCATCGACTGGGACACTGCGCTCGTGGCGCCGGCGGCGCGAGACCTGTGGATGGTCGACGGCGGATGCGGCGAAGAACATGCCTACTACGCCGACCTCACCGGAGTTGCAGTCCGTCGTGATGAGCTGACGCTTTACCGGCTTCGGTGGGACCTCGCCGACATCGCCGCATACGTGCAGTGGTTCACAGCGCCCCACGCCCGTACGGCCGATATCGACATCGCCTGGAAAGCACTGGCCCAGGCTCTTCGCCTGAGGGATCACTGGCCCGAGCTGTTGTGAAACAGGACGCGCCAGGACGGGGGCGTGCGGGTGGGTGCTGCCACCCGATGCTGACGCGACGCACCCGGCTGGTGTCGGGCGTCCAGATGTAGACGTCGTCGACGGGGTAGGTCGAGCCGTTGTAGCTCAGCGGCAGCAGGTTCGTGACATAGAAATGTCGTTCGAGATCCCTGCGCCGACACTATGCCTCCGCACCGCTTCGACGTCCGGGACCTGGTTCCGGTCGCACCCAGGCAGTGGTGAAGTAGCGGCAGGCGGATAATTTCCTGAGCCGTTGCCTGTCAAGCTGTACGGCGTCCGCGCTCAAACTAGGCCGAAAGGCCTAGTCGAGCGTGCGTACGATCGGGTGAAGCAGGTTTCAACTCCCTCAAGGCCGTCACGGCCGCCGACGACCTGTACGGCATGCCGATTTCACCCACAAACACGAGCGGCCTCAGCCGTTACACGAAGGCCAAGCTCGTACTGGCCGGACTGATTGCCGTCTCAGTTGCCGCCGCCCCCCTCGCCAGCGCGGCGTCGAGCGCCGGCCCGGCCAAGCGCAAGGGTCACCACTGTCATCATGTTCACGGTCATCATAAGAAGCAGTGTCATAACCGCCATCATCACCACCACCACGGCCACGGCCACCACCAGCCGCCGCCGCCGCCGCCGCCGCCGCCGCCGCCGCCCTCCGTGGACGGGCTGAAGGAGCCGGTCAAGGGCGTGCAGTCTATGGGTGGCCCGGCTCCGACCAGCTACCTCCCGGTGGTCAACAACGCCGTCATCCGGGTCAGCTGGAAGGAACTGCAGGCCCAGCCGTACGGACCGATCGCCGCGGACAACCAGATCGACCGGATGCTCAACAAGGTGCGGGCGCTCAACGCCGCGAACCCGAACCTGCGCATGGGCATCAAGCTGCGCTTCGACTCGGGCACCAGCGCACCGGACTGGGTGAAGAACCTCGGCGGCGCACCGCCGTACTCCCACAGCCCGAATGCCTCGGGCACGGTGCCGCGCTTCTGGACCACGGCGGTGCAGCAGGCGTACGCCGACGTCTACGCCAAGCTGGCGGCCAGGTACGACACCGCGCCAGAGCTGCTCGAGGTCACCAACAGCCTGTGCGCCACCCTGTTCACCGAGCCGACCGTTCGCTGGAACACTGACGCCAAGCCGTTCTACGCGGCCGGCTTCACGATTGCCGCGGACCAGGCTTGCCAGCGGCAGTCATTCGTCTACGGCCTGCTGTGGAAGCACACGCGGATCGCCACCTCCATCTCGGCGTTCCACTTCCTGTATCCGACCGGCGTCAAGACCGACGAGAAGTACTCCGAGTTTCTCGCCGACGAGTGCCGCCAGATCCTCGGCCCGCAGTGCGTGCTGGAGAACAACGAGCTCGGCAAGCGCCGCGGCTCGGCCACGCAGTACGCAATGTACGACGCCCTCTATGCGCACTTCAAGGCGCTGGGTGGACCGATCTCCTTCCAGATGGCCGCCCCGAAGAACGGGTTCACCGGCACCCAGGCGGGCTACCTCGAGACGCTGCACAAGGGTGTGGCGCTCGGCGCCGGCTCGGTCGAGCTCTATCCCACGTACAAGAGCATCCCGGTCGGCCTCCTCGCTCCGCACGACGCGGCACTCGCCGCCCAGTAGCGGCCGCCCAGGACCGATGGACTACGGCTGCACCGACTGTGGGGAAGTGAACAGGTTCCCGCCGTCGTACCGCCTCTTGACGGCCTGCAGGCGCGGGTAGTTCGCGCCCCAGTAGGCCGTCGGCCAGTCCGGGATCGCGACGTCGGGGTAGTTGACGTATGCGGCGTTGCCGACGTGCGGCGTCATGGCGGCGCGGAAGCGGCGGACGTAGGCCACGAAGGGGTCGGCCGGCCCCTTCGCCCACACGGCGGTGTACTGCACGGAGAAGAGCGCATCGCGGTGCACAAAAGCTGTCGCCCCCGCCGCGACGTCGCCGGCCGCCCCGCCGAGGGAGTCCAGGGACATCCCACCCGCCACCAGGCCGGGAACGCCGGCGGCGGCCCGCACCTGAATTACGGACGTGGCGATCGCGGCGGTGTCCAAGGGTGCGGCCACCAGGTGCGACGTGCCGGCCAGCCGCTCCCGCGCCAGCCGGCCCTTCGGTGGCAGGTGGCAGGCCGACAGCCTGTCGGAGCAGCCAGCCTCGAGAAGCATCGCCGACAGGTAGTCCAGCCTCCTGCCACTGCGGACCGCCGGGGCCACACCGAGCTGCGACGTGAGTCGCCCCAATGCGCCGGCCAGTGCGCCGGGTGGGCCGATCCAGGTGCCGGCGACGATCACCCGCCCGGCCGAGCCGGGCGCTGCGGCGAGCTTGCAGGTGGACCACAGCGACGGCTCCGCCGCGGCGACCCACCGTTGCCAGGCAGCAACGACCTCACCGGCCGCCGACAGCGGCCAGCGCAGGTAGAACACCGCGACCTCCGGCGCCGGGCGGGTGCGGAAGGTGAACGAGGTGACCACGCCGAAATTGCCACCGCCACCGCCTCGGCAGGCCCAGAATAGGTCGCCGTCGCGATCTGGGTCACAGCGGCGGACCCGCCCGTCGGCGGTGACGACCTCCACCGCGGTGACGTTGTCGCAGCTGAGCCCCCACGCCCGGGCCAGTACGCCGATCCCGCCGCCGAGGGTCAGCCCGGCGATGCCGACAGACGGACACGAGCCCGCCGGTATCCCGACGCCGGCCGCCGCCAGGCGGGCATAGACGTCGATCAGCCGACCGCCCGCGCCGACCATCGCCGTGCCGCCGGAACGGTCCACCTCGACGGTGGCCATCCGGGTGACGTCTAGCACGAGCCCCGGACCCGTGGACCAGCCGCCGTACGAGTGGCCACCGGCACGGGTCGCCAGCGGCACCTCGTGCTCCTGGACGAAGGCTAGCGTCCTTGCCACGTCCGCGGATGATGCGCAGTAGGCGACGGCCGCCGGCGCCACGCCGTCGTAGCGGGGGCTGTAGAGGCGAGACGCCGCCGGGTAGGCCGAATCGCCGGGCCTTACGAGCGCGCCGGTGAGCCGGGACCGCAGCGCCGCCCAGTCGGGGGGACGCGGGCCGGGTGCTGCTGTCCGAGCAGCAGCGCCGGCCGACGGCGCCTCCGGCGCGGCAGGGGGGCCCGTACGCCGCGAGGTGCACCCGCCCAGCGCGCCGGCCGCGAGGGTGCCGGCCGCCAGCGCCAGGAAGCGGCGGCGGTCCAGCGGCGTCGCGGTCACGTCTCTCAGACGGCTCATCCGGCGACCACGTTCGGCTGCGTTCGGCTGCCCGAACGGGCGGAGCGAGATGGGCCAACCGCACCGTAGGCTTCGACCCTGATCGAGCGAGAGCGGAGTCGGCTCATGACATCCCACCTCAGCTGGAAGCCGGGTCGCACAGCGCTCGCCGGGCTGACCGCGGGCGCCCTGATCGGGGCGACGCTGCTGGCCGCAGGGCCAGCCAACGCCGCGGCGCCCGTGCAGGGAAACGACGACAGCGGGCAGCCCGCCATCAGTGCCGACGGACGGTTCGTGGCCTTCGCGTCGTACGCCACGAACCTCGTCCCAGGCGACACCAACGGTTCCCAGGATGTGTTCGTCCGGGACCGGATGACCAGCACCACCACCCGGGTGAGCGTCTCGAGCGGCGGCCAGCAGGGCAACCACGTGAGCGCCAGGCCGAGCATCAGCGCGGACGGGCGCTTCGTCGCTTTCATCTCGCTGGCCGCCAACCTCGTGCCCGGCGACACAAACGGCAAGTTGGACGACTTCGTCCACGACCGGGCCACGGGTACGACGACGCGGGTCAGCGTCTCCAGCGCGGAGGTCCAGGGCAACGACGAGAGCACCTTCGAGGCTCCGGCGATCTCCGCAGACGGCCGCTACGTCGCCTTCGCCTCCTACGCCAGCAACCTCATCGGACCGGGCAAGGACTACCCGTACTCGAGCGATGTGTTTATGCGCGACCGGGTACGAGGTGTGACGACGCGAGTGAGCGTGACCGACACCGGGGCGGCGATTGCCGACACGTCCACGCCATCGATCAGCTCCGACGGCCAGGTCGTCAGTTTCGTCAGCCGGCACGCCACCCCCGACTCGCCAGAGGTCACCTCCGCCTACGTCCGCGACCGCGCCGCCGGCCGCACCGTGCTGGTGGGGGAGGACGCGGCCGCCTGCGGCGGGGCCACCTACGACCCGCAGGTCTCCCCGGACGGCCGCTTCGTTCTCCGGCTTCTCTGGCGGAACAACTGCTCGGCGCAGGTCGGCCTGCTCGTTCGCACCGATTGGCGGTCCGGCGTGTCGAAGCGACGAGTCGTCTGGCGCAGCACCGACCCGGGCTACTTCCCCAACCAGGCCGCCCAGTCCGCCGACGGCTCCCGGGCGGTCTACGCCGATCGGGCCAGCCTGCCTGGTGCTCCCGTCGTGATCTACGAGTGGAACACCGGGCGAAGCACAACGCTCCGGATCGGGCAGGCCGGCGCCTACGACGTCGCGATGTCGGCCGACGGACGGTCCATCGCGGTCGAGACCGCCGCGGGCCTGACGGCGGACGACACCAACGCACCCGTCGCCGACGTCTACGTCTGGACGCCGGACCAGAACCTGGTACGCCGGGTCAGCGTCGGCTGACCGGCCCCGGCCGGTCGCTGCCGCGCTGGCCGCGCGCAGATATCGTGCTGCGCAGGCGTACGACGCCAGACCGCTACACCGACCGCCGGAGCCTTGTGAAGAACCCGCCGAAGATCGTCGTCATCGGCGCCGGCCCAGCCGGCCTGACCGCGGCGTACCAGCTGGTCAAGCGCGGCGTTCCGGTCACCGTGGTCGAGGGTGACGCGATGGTGGGCGGCATCAGCCGGACGGCCGAGCGCGACGGCTGGCGCTTCGACATGGGCGGGCACCGGTTCTTCACCAAGGTGCCCGCGGTCGAGGCGCTCTGGCACGAGATCCTGCCGGCCGAGGAGTTCCTGCTGCGGCCGCGGATGAGCCGCATCTACTACGACGGCAAGCTGTTCGACTACCCGCTGCGGGCCGGAAACGCGCTCCGCCAGCTCGGCCCGATCGAAGCGCTGCGGTGCGTCGGGTCTTACCTCTGGGCGCGCGTCCACCCGCCCAAGGACCAGACCACGCTCGAGGGATGGGTAGCCGCCCGGTTCGGCTACCGGCTCTACGGGATCTTCTTCCGGACCTACACCGAGAAGCTCTGGGGGGTGCCGGCGAGCGAGATCCAGGCCGACTGGGCGGCACAGCGGATCAAGAACATGTCGCTGTCCGCGGCGATCCGGGGCGCGCTGCTGCCGCGCCGCAACTCGAAGGACATCACCAGCCTGATCGAGGAGTTCCAGTACCCCAAGTACGGCCCGGGGCTGATGTGGGAGACGGCCCGGGAAAAGGTCGAGAAGGGTGGCGGCCAGGTCGTTCTGGAGACAAAGGTGCAGCGGATCTCACACGAAGGCGGGCGCGCCACCGGAGTCACCGCGGTGGTCACCGGTGGCTACGGCCCGGGCGCCGGTGCGCCGGCAGCGAGCCGGCTGGACGTGGGCAGCTCGCACTATTTCCCAGCCGACCACGTGGTCTCGTCGATGGCCCTGTCCTCGCTGCTGCTGGCGATGGATCCGCCCGCGCCCGAGGAGGTCCGGGCGGCGGCGCGGGGCCTGAGGTACCGCGACTTCCTGACTGTCGCGCTCGTCGTACCGGAGTCGGCCGGATTCCCGGACAACTGGATCTACGTGCACTCCCCCGACGTCAAGATCGGCCGGATTCAGAACTTCGGCTCCTGGTCGCCGTACCTGGTCAAGGAGGGCCGTACCTGCCTGGGCCTGGAGTACTTCGTGACCGTCGGCGACGAGCTCTGGACGATGCCCGACGACGAGCTGGTCGAGCTGGGCACGCGGGAGCTCGCCATCCTGGGCCTGGTGGCCGCCGGAGCGGTGGAGCGCGGCTTCGTCGTACGGATGCCCAAGGCCTATCCGATGTACGACGACGGCTACGCGGCCAACGTCGAGACGATGCGCACGTGGCTGGCGACTCATGCGCCCAACGTCCATCCGGTCGGCCGCAACGGAATGCACAAGTACAACAACCAGGACCACTCGATGTACACAGCGATGCTGACCGTGGAGAACATCCTCGACGGCGCTGGCCACGATGTCTGGGAGGTCAACGTCGAGGCCGACTACCACGAGGAGAGGTCCGCGCCCGCGGCGAACGACCAACCGCTCGTGCCGGAGGTCATCGACCTGACCTCAGGCACCCGCGAGCCGGCCGCCTGACCCGAGGCGGGAGGTCAGCCGGCGCCGGTTAGAACCTCGCCCGTGTTCGGAGCCATGGTGAGCGAGCTGACGGTCTTGCCGTCCAGTGTGGTCATCGGCTGCGACAGCGGCACCGTCACCGTCGTGGTGGTCGGGTTCACGAGCGCCAGGCCCTTGGTGAACTCCCGCTGGTAGACACCCCCCGTCTTGGCGAACGGACCCTGCGGGGTGCCGACGTCGACCCGGTCGTAGGCGCTGTCCGAAGTGATGTCCGCCATCGTCTTCGACGGCAGGAAGTTCAGGAAGGACTGGCCGTTGGTTCCGAGCAGGAAGGAGGCGACGGTGTAGCGGTGCCAGGCGTCGATCTGGCTCGAAGTCCCCGACGTCCAGGTCTTGGTCGTGGCGAGCACCACCCGGCCGCGCGCACCGGCGTCTGCGATCATGCTGACGTCACGGAGCCAGGCCCTCTCCGACCTGAACTTGGTCAGGGACTGGTGCGGTGAGCGCAGCCAGGTCTCTGAGTGCGCGGCATCCAGGCTCATCAGCAGGGACATCGACGAGCCGCCGGCCTCGTTGTAGTAGCGCGCGCCGGAGCCGAGACCGTTACCGGCCACGACCACTTCCGGGTTCTGCGCCTTGACCTCGGCCGCGATGGCGCCGGTGGCGGCCAGGTAGTCCCCCGGCGTCCAGACGGCTCCGGTGGCGGTGTTGATCGGCACGGCGTTGACATAGCCCGACCCCAGCGGTGCGGTGCCCAGCATGTCGAGGTAGCAGCCGTCGTAGCCGCTCTTCGCGAGGCTGGCCGCGCACTCCTGCCCGGCCGACTGTCGCCAGCCCGGGTTGCCGATGTTCATCAGGTAGTTGCCGAAGCCCCTAGAACGCACCTTGGCGCCGCCGGCACCACGGGCGTACCAGGAGTCCGGATAAGTGGTGGGCTGGTTGGACTGGGCGAAGGCACCGTTCTGGTAGGCCAGCAGCCGCAGGTTCGGGTTGGCCGCGCGCATGCTGGCGGCGTACGGCGCGAAGGTCCGCTTGGTGGCCACGATCACGTTGAACCGGGTGGCGATCTCCACCGCCTGGCTGGCGGTGACCTGTTGGTCGGAGGCCATGTTCGTCGCGGCGTAGCGCTGCAGGAACAGGGCGCCAGGCGACAGGCCGGCGCTCGACGCTGCTGCAGCGGGTGGGTGCTTCAAGGTGGGCCGATCTCTGGCGAAGGCACCGGCGGTACTCGCCGTGGCGGCACAGACGGCGACGGTAGCGAGAGCCGACGCGCCGCGAAGTGAGCTACGCATGGAGTTCTTCCATTCAGAGTAGTTTGAGCACGCTGTCTCTTGGTCTATCGGCGCCGTAACCATCGGCCTTCTGGGTCAAGCGTTGGTCCAAAACGGTGATTCAGCGTCGTGCGACCGGGCCGAGCAAGGGTTGCAACGGTCTGGTGGGCGCAATCAATGCGGTGGGGAAGCGTCGAATCGGTGCATGTGCACGACTTGGGCTACCTGTCACCCGCCTCCGGGGGTGCAGCAGCGCAGTCAGCTGGCCACGGGCAGTGTGTCTCCGAGAGCCTCGAGCCGCGGTGCGGTGGCGCAGGCGACCAGGGCCACGCCGGCCAGGCGGCGCGCGAGGGGAGGGAGGGCAGTTTTCTCCGTCGCCAGGAAGTCAGTCTTGACGCGTGCTGAAACGTGCAACACTCCGCCCTTCAGTAGAGCGTCTGGGGGACGACGTGGAGCTCACGCGAAGAGGGCTGTTTCAGGCAGGGGCAGCCGCCATCGCGCTGTCTGCTCTACCAAGAGGGTCGGCGGCACGCGCCGCGGGCACGCCGTTCTACTCCATGGCCATGCACGTTCACGGTTCAAGTTCGGAAGGGCCGGCATCCTGGGCGACCCAGGTCGCCTCGACCAAGACCGCTGGCGTGGACGTACTCTGGGCTAGCGACCACGACTGGCGCATGAGCGCGTACCAGTTTCCCACGGTTCTGCCGGTTACCAAGTCGAGCAGTCCGGGCTTCGGCGTCAAGAGCGGCACCGCAACGTTCTCGACCGCCGGCATGCACCTCGCCAACGCCGTGGCGCTGTTCCAAGCGCCACGCAAGCGGGGCGAGGGCAACATGGCCAACCTGACGATCTACATCGACCTCGTACTCGGTGAAGGCGAAAGCCTCACGTGTGTCGTCGTGGGTTCGAAGTGCTCAGCCGCCCCCAACGGCAGCATCGCTCGTCATCAGTTGACGACCAGCGGCAGCTTCACCTGGCAGCCGGCCAACGAAGTGGCCGGTATCCCACATGACAGCGCTCTCAGCCAGCTGACGATCGAAGGGTCCGGTCTGGTCCGCTCCTTAAGGTTCGACTGGGGGGTGACGGGCGACGAGCCGCTCATCGCTCAGCAGCAGGTGCTGGACACACTCCGGGCGGCAAATCCTGGGCTGTCCATTCACCAAGCGCTGGAAGTCTCCCTGTTCGATCCGCACATCAACTGGTTCGGCGGGAGTCTGACGCTGCCCGACTACGCGAGTCTACCGAAGACTCCAGATGCTGCCACCCAAGCAATCAGCGATATGATACGCGCTCGCGGCGGCATCATGTCGTACAACCACATGTACGGCAGCCACGGCAACCCAATAGTGACTCAGCAAAAGGAGCTGGACGTCGCCACCAGCGTGCTCGCAAAGCGAGCATATGGCGCTGAAATCCTCGAGGTCGGCTACACCAGACGCGCTGGGGCGACGCTTCGCCAGCACATGCACGTGTGGGACATCTGCACACGCAACCGGTTCTACCTAGCTGGTAACGGCGTTAGCGACAACCACACCGGCGGTGAGTGGTCTCGCGGCGACAACACCTTCGCCACCTGCGCCTGGGCGACGTCGCCTGGGCAAGCCGAGCTGCTGGATGCCATTCGGGCCCGCCGGTTGTTCGGGCGCAAGCTCGGCGGCGGCTGGAGCGGCTGGGTCGACCTGGCCGCAAACGGTGCCCCAATGGGGAGTGTCTCGCCGTCCAGCGGTTCTCGTGCCGTCCAAGTGCGCGTGTCTGCGGTGCCCGCGGGCGGTTCCGTCACAGTGCTGCAGGTGCCGATCGACGACGGCGGTGTCCGCGTCACGACGCCGGCAGTGCTCGCGACTTACCGCACGGCGAACGTCGACTCGGCTGTGACAGTGCCTTCGGGCAATGCCGTGCGGGTCCAGGTCAGCAACAGCGGCGGTCAGGTCGTCGGGTTCAGCAATCCGATCTGGATGCCCGCGGTGTGACTCGAGGCGGGCGCTCAGCCGACGGTGAAGTGGATCCGCCCTGACGACGTCCGGTTCCCGGAGCCGTCACCGACCACGGCCACAGCGGCGTAGCGTCCCGGCTCCGTCGGTGTCCAGCTGGCCGTCCACGAGGTGGACTTGGCTCCGACGGTCGTGAGCTCCGCAGGCCGCAGCGTCCGGGTCTCACCCACGCCCCAGGACCCGTCGTCCTGCAGCCACTGGTCGCTGCTGTTGCGGATACCGACGACGACCCGGGCCACCTGGTTGTCATCGGTCGCCGTACCGCTGATGTTGACCGGTCCCGACGCCACGGTGCTGTCGGCGGCCGGGGATGTTACTTGCAGCTCAGGAGCGGTGGTGTCGCCCTTCGACGGCGGCGCGGCGACGGCCGCGGCGTTGGCCTTGAGCTTGGCGTTCGTCGAGTTCAGCAGGGTAGAGCTCCACCTCAGCCACTCCTTGCCGCTCGGCAGCTCCAGCGACAGAATCCCGTGGCTCGCCGCCCAGTTCAGCACCATGGTCTCGTCCCCCATGCCGGCGCCCAGGTTCAGGGTCTGCAGGTCCATCGGGGCCTGGCGGGCGAACACGCCGTCATAGATGGAGCGGAGCGCCGCCTGCTGACCATTGATCACCGGCATGCCGAAGCCGGTGTTGAAGGCGATCAGGCCCGGATGAGCGGCCCGGGCGGCGTCGTAGATGTCCAGCGTGGCGGTCGGGCTGGAAGAGACTCGCCCCGTTGGATCCAGGCTCTGGATCGGGTGCAGGCCCAGGTCGAGCCGGGTGTGCGTCCAACGGCTGGCCATGAAGTCGATATCGGCGACCAGCGCCGCGCGCCGCTGGGACTCGGTGTAGCCGGCCGCGAGCCAGTAAGAACCGTTCGTCTTTCCGGTCACCGGCGACTTGTCGTTGGCCATGAGCAGCATGACCTCGGCGCTGATGACGCCGGTGCCGCTGATGTTGACCTCACGCACCGCCGGGTCGGAGTCGTAGCGGGCCGCGAGGGCCGACTGCAGCTCCCGCCACGCGCTCTGGTAGTCCGCGGTCCAGAACCGCCCGATGTTCGTCTGGACCTTGCGCTGGTGATCCCACGCCGGCATCGGCGCGCCACCGATGCTCTTGGCCCAGTCCGGCGCCTCGGTGCCGGCAATGACCCGGAACTTGACTCCCAGGCCGTACTTGCGAGCCGTCGCCAGCCGCTGGTCGATGAAGCTGAAGTCGTACGTGCCCCGCCGCGGCTCGAGGTCGCGCCAGCTCGGCACGATGGCGAACCCGCCGAGATACGGCGCCTCCGTGCTGTTCGGGACACCGCGGGTCAGCAGCCCGCCGAGCGGCGGCTTCACCGGCTCAGTGGCGTCGGCGTGGTGCGCCAGGAACGGCAGCACAAGCAGTGCAGCCAGAGCGACGGGCCTTCTCACGGGTGGACTCCCAAGACTTGTAAGGCAACAGTCAGTTAGACATCGGGGGCGCCACCCCCGAATCTTGAGCAGACTGGCGACTCCCGCACCCGATCGGCCCAGCGGCACGCACCCGAGTGGCGGCCTGCGCAAGGCGCTGAAACTACCCATATGTGCTATAGCCGGCCCCCAGCGTGTCTGCGACCGTACGGATCGAACTCTTCCCTGACTCGGCTGGCGGACAGAGGCGCAGTGACACGCATCCGCAAGACCCTCCTCGTCGCTGCGGCCGTTGGCGTGGTGCTGACCGGTGGCGGCAGCGTCGGAGCCGCCACGAGCAACCCATACGGCGTGCACGGCGGTAAGGCGACGCCGTCACTGCAGAAGGCGGTCGGCTCGGCATGGACGGCCTCGCTGTTGTCCTGGGCGGAGGTCGAGCCGGCTCGTGGTCGCTACGACTTCACGAAGTTCGACGCAGCGGTCAACGAACAGGCGGCCGCCGGCGTCCAGATGCAGTTCCGCGTGCAGACCTGCGCGTTCACGCCAGCCGGCGCACCGTTCTGGGGCACGTACCCGTTGCCGTCCGGAGTGACCGATCGCAGCCACGGGCCGTGCGCCCAGGGAGTTCCGCGCAGCCAGCAGGACTGGTACGACTTCGTCTACACCCTGGTGCTGCACTACAAGAACTTCGCTCATCCGGTCCGCCTCTTCGGGATCAACAACGAGGTCAACGACCCCGGCCAGTGGCCCGGGGTATCAGGGCGGACGGCGTGCAGCACCGCCAGTTGTCCCGTGTACACGGACTACATCACTACGCTGGCTACGGCAAAGCGGGCAGCACATGCGGCCAACCCCAGTGTCATCGTCCTTGACGCCGGACTGAGCAGCCCCACGCTGGGCGTGGCGACCACGCGCGCGAAATATGAGGCGGGCGGCAAGACGGATACGGCGCTGAAGGCCGCCATCTCCTACCTCAACTTGTACTTCTCCTACCGTCACCCACCGGGCAAGGCGCCGGCGTACCAGTACATCAACCCAAACCAGTCGATCTCGCAGCTGCGCACCCAGTTCACCAGCACCTTCTACGGGACACGCACTCCACAGGCCGACCGCTTCTACTACTTCGCTACGCACCTGTATGCCAGTGGTGCGATGGACGCCATCCAGATGCACTTCTATGACTACGCCCCACACATCGTCACGGTGCTGGACTTCATGCACACCCATGGCGGCGCCAGCCTGCCGGTGTACTGCTGGGAGTGCGGGACGAAATGGCCTGCACTTGACGGCAAGCTGTACAACTACAACCCCACACTCAACGTGCAGTTCTTGCAGGACAAGGCAAGGCATGGCTTTGCGAACGGTATGGTGCAGATGCTCTGGCTGCCCATGTCATGGGGATCGCCGCCGGCGAAGACCGACCTCGAGAAGGACGTTCCGCTCGCGTGCGGCCAGTGGACCGGTAACGCGTACGCGCCCGGACTGTGCGCTTCGGGCAGCACATTGACGAAGGTCGGGGTCGCCTTCCGCAACCTGACGGCCGCGCCCTGACAGGACACAGCGGGGCGCCCGGCTGTGGCGACACAGGCCTCTCTTTTAGGGTTTTCGGCAACTCAGCCCAGGCTGCACTAGACGCGGCCTCGCGGCGTGCGCTAGAGGCCGGAAGTCCTGTCGCGCCGTTTCGACGTTGGCGTCACGGGAGTCCGAGTCCGAAGCAAGTTGGCCGAGGCTGTAGGGAGATCACCCTCCTGCGGCTTCTCGCCCGTGCGCTCGCGCCACCGACGGTGGTCGCCGCATCCGTACCGATTTAGCCCGTTTGGGTATGGCCAGGAAGCGGACCGACTGCAAGACTGCGCTCAGCGTGGACCGTCCCGCGCCGTTATGGGGTGTTGCATGCCGTTGTCGCGTTGGTCGCGGATACCGGCGATTGTCAGTTTGGTCGGACTGCTCGGGGCCACCGGGCTCACGGTCCTCGCCGAGCCCGCTGTGGCGATGGGACTCAAGCCGCAACTACGCGGCGTGGCCGACCGTAAGGGCATCCCGCCGTCGGACTACGCGAGCGTGGTCAACAGTTTCGTCGTACAGGTCAACTGGGCGGACCTGCAACCAACTCCCGGCGCCGACATCACCGACACGGATCCGCTGGACGACACGGTCGGGAACAAGATCGACCAGGCCATCGGTTATGCCCGTGCGCGCGGCGACGGTGTGGGAATCAAGATCCGGGTCTACGCGGGCATCAACGCCCCGGAGTGGGTGAAGACGCTGCCAGTGACGAGCGGCGCACCGGGGCCATTCCAACTCTGCGACAACACGGGCACGGCCCCTCTGTGCGGCACGGTGGGCCACTTCTGGGAGCAGAATTACCGCGCTGCCTACGCGAACTTTCAGGTATACCTGGCGACCAAGTACGATGGACAGCCTGAGATCCGGGACGTAGCGATCACGGGGTGCAGCACGGTGTACGCCGAGCCGCTGATGCGGCAGGGAAGCGTGTCGAGCAACCGTGACGCCTACAAGGCTGCGGGCTACAACGAGGCGGACAACGAGGCCTGCGAGCGCGACCAGATCACCGCGCATCAGGTATGGACCCAGACCAGGTCCAGCTTGGCTCTCAATGTCTACCAGCGCTGGAACGACGGCTCCACGCCAAAGTTCACCAATGACGAGAACTACACCGAGGCGATGGCCGAGTTTTGCCGCCAGGCGCTCGGCGACGCCTGCGTTCTCGGCAACAACGGCATCGGCAAGGATGGCGCCTTGTACCCGTGTGCCGACATCGGCGGTGCCGACTGGGGGACTCGCGACCCCGAGAACCGCATGTACACCAAGATCAGTTGCGCCGGAGCGCCCATCTACTTCCAGACGGCGGCCGCCCAGAAGATTCAGAGTTATGGCTTCACGCTGGACGACGTGCTCGCATGGGCGGTCGTGGCCGGCGCAGGTCTGGTGGAACTTCCCTCAGGCTACAACGACCCCACCAAGTGGATCTATTTGTCGCCGTCTGCGCTGTCCTGTTACGACCAGGAGTTCGAGGGCGGCGTCAAGTGCCTGGACACCCCGCCCACGGCCCCGATGGATGTGACCGTCGCGCCTGGAACCCCGCCGAGCTCGGCGGTCGACCTGTCCTGGTCGGCAAGCACGGATGACTTTGGCGTGCGGGGTTACCAGATATGGCGGGACGGCGCCAAGGTCGGTGCTACCACTGGTGCGCTGATCTGGACTGATGGCGGCCTGAGCGCCGACACCACGTATCGCTACCAGATCTACGCGACGGACCGGACCGGCCAACTGTCGCCGACGTCCGATCCGGTGACTATCCAGACTGCCGTGGCGCCCGACAGCACGGCGCCGACCGCGCCGACAGGCTTGGCGGCGAACGCGACCACGTCATCAGTGGCGCTGTCCTGGCAGCCTTCGACGGATAATGTGGTAGTTACCGGCTACTCGATCTTCCGGAATGGCAAGTTGGCGGGGACGACGGCCGGCACCAGCTTCACCGACAGCACGGTCGCCGCGGGTGTGCAGTACAGCTACACCGTGCAGGCGTCGGATGCCGCCGGGAACCTCTCGGCGATGTCCAGTCCCCTCAACGTCACGACGGCTCAGGCAGCTGACACCCAGGCACCCTCGGCACCGACCGGTCTGACTGCGAAGGCGATCGACCGCCGGCACATCAGCCTGACGTGGCGTGCCTCGATAGACAACGTCGGCGTGGTCGGGTACCGGATCTTCCGCAACGGCAAGCAGATCGCGACCGTGACCAGCACCAGCTACGTGGACCCGGGCGTATACGCCGGTTACCTGTATAAGTATGTCGTACGGGCCTACGACCGAGCCGGCAACATCAGCGCCGCGTCGAACATGGTGCAGCTCTACACCAACAAGTAAGCAGCGCTTCAGCCGTCGAACGACTCCATCGGCGGGCCGCCACCGCCCCTGGTGTCTGGACGGCATTGAAGCTCACTCGTCTACGCGAAGAATTCCGATCCAAAATCGTCGGGGCCGGCTGACCCTCGAGCGGGGGTGGGTCATCGACGAACAGCCGAGCCCCCACTGCGTCAAGTCTGTCGCCAACCCATAAGCGGCTCTACGACATGAAATGTGGTGACCCGGCCTCGGACCCGTGTCGTGCGGTGAGTGTGCCAGGTGACACCGCAATGCAGCAGCAGCCGCAGCCGGTAGTTGGCGAAATTGCGGAACCCGAAGCCCACCCTCTTGATGCGCTTGATCAGCAGGTTGACCGCCTCGGTCGGGCCGTTGCTCACCCCGCTGGTGGTGAAGTAGGCCAACAGCTGGTGCTCCCGGGCGGCGATGGTGCGCCCGAGCCGCTCCAGCTCGGGAACCCCCGGAGTCGCGCAGGCCCAGTAGAAGGTCTGCAGCCGGCGGCGGGCCCGGTCCAGGTCGGGTGCGGCGTAGAGGTGGCGCAGCTCCTGGCAGGCGATGTAGGCGGCGGCCACCTCGCCGTCCGGGTCGCCGGCGTCCAGACCGGCGAGCAGTCGGCCATAGGCGGTGGCGGTGAGGTTCTCGGCGCCGCGCAGCAGCACCCGGCGGATGCGGTAGAGCGGGTCGCCCTTGTGGCCGCGATGGCCGAGGGTCGACTGCTGGACCCGGCGGCGGACGTCGTCGATGGCGGCCTGGGCGAGGTGAGGTCGACCCGGGGCGCGGTGCCCGCCTCTCGACGGGTCCGTCTCCCCGGGCCGCCTCCCGAACCGGACGTGCGCGTTACCACGCATCCGGCTCTCCACGAGTCGCGATGGACTACGCGAGGGTTGCCGAGGTGGACCACGGCGAGGGGATGCGGTCGCGCCGGTAGCGGTAACGGGTGATCTTCACCGCGGCCGGGTTGAACAGCGTCACCCCGTCGTGCTGCGGCCACAATCCCACGCCGGTGAGATAGCGCCGTCGCAGCTGCTTCCAGCCCGCTCGGCGATGCTTGTGCCGCAGCCAGTCGACGACCCGACGCCAGGTGTAGTGGCGCAGGTAACCGAAGGTCGCGGCGGACACGCCGTGGCGGAAGTAGCCGGTCCAGCCGCGCAGCACCAGGTTGAGCTGGCGCAGCAGGTCGGACAACTGCTTGTTCGTGCCCTGCCGGGAGATCGCCTTCACCTTCCGCTTGACCGCAGCGAGCGCGGCCTTCGCCGGGTAGGTGTAGACGTAGCGCCTCCCGGTGCCTCGCTTGCGGTCCCGCCGGATGGCGAACCCCAGAAAGTCGAGGCCCTCGTCGATGTGGACAACCCTGGTCTTGGCCGCCGACAGGCGCAGGCCCATCGGCGCCAGTACCGCCGCCACCTCGTCTTTGACCGCCTCGGCGTGCGCCTCGGCCCCGGCCACGAGCACCACGAAGTCGTCGGCGTACCGGACCAGCCGGTAGTTCGCCTGACCGTGACGCTTGCGGCGGGCTCGGTCGACTCGGCTGCCGCACTCGTGCTGCCAGCGCTCGGCGAAGTGATCGTCAAGGACGGACAGCGCGACGTTGGCGAGCAGCGGGGACAGGATGCCGCCCTGGGGTGTGCCGGACCTCGTCTCCCTGCTGACCTGGTCCTCACCGAGGATCCCGGCCTTGAGGAACGCCTTCACCAGCCGCAGCACCCGCTTGTCCCCGACCCGTCGACGCACCCGATCCAGCAGGGCCGAGTGGTCGATCTCGTCGAAGCACGCCTCGATATCGGCCTCCAGCACCCACTCATAGGAGCGGCTGGTGAAGGCGTGGATCTCAGCGATCGCGTCGTGCGCCCGGCGCCTGGGGCGGAAGCCGTAGGAGCACGGCCGGAAGTCCGCCTCGAAGATCGGCTCGAGCACCAGCAGCATGGCGGCCTGCACGACGCGGTCCCGGGTGGCCGGGATACCGAGCCGGCGGAGCCGGCCTCCCGACTTCGGGATCATCGCCTCGCGCACCGGCAGCGGCGAGAACCGGCCCGCCTTCAGATCGCTCCGAAGGTCGGTCAGGAACGCCGCCACGCCGCGCCCGGCCTCGATGGCCCGGGCGGTCTGCCCGTCCACTCCGGCCGAGCGGGCCCCCTTGTTCCCCCGGACCCGGTGCCATGCCAGCAGCAAGAACGCCGGGTCCGCCACGAGGTTGAACAGGTCATCGAACCGACGCCTCGGGTCGCCGGTCGCCCATCGGTGCAGCTTGGTCTGGATCCCCAGTACCCGCGCCCTGGCCTCGGCGAGGTCAAGGTCCGGCGCGCCGGTGTTCACCGGCGACCTCCTGGCATGCCAGCACGTCGACTGCAGTCTCGCTGCCGCCCTTCGCCATGCGGACGGCTTTCCCGTCCTCGGACTACTACGGCGGCTCCGCCCCACCCCGCGACCCTCGGCCGAGCACGAGCCTGCCCGCCGCCGTGCTGGCTGCACGGTCGGACGGGCGACCGCAGGGCGGTTCCATGTTCACCATGTTTCGATCGACGGGGGCGGTGCCCAGCTCTTCCCCGACAGCCTCGCCGCGAGTACGCCGCAGGCCTTCCTCGCGGCCTCCATGGCGGCATTCGTCACCGCGTCCGGAGACGGCGCCCTCGTTAATCAGGGCGTCGCCTGCTGCATCCCGGCCCCTATCCACCAGGTTTGAGCCGGTTCCACGCTTACGGGGGTTCGACCACTGGTTCACGCAGGTGTTACACCTTCCCGTCTCGCTTGCCGGGCCCGGGCCGTCTGGCAGTACCGACCCGTCCCGTCGTTGTCAGGGCTGCTTCCCACCCTCCCCGGCGTCTCCCGGATCAGGCTGCCCTCAGCTTCACCGTGCCGCTGCGACGGCCCGGTGGCGGTGGTCTCGCACCTCCGCTCGAAAACATGGCGCCTCATGGCGCACGCGGACGGCATGGAAGGCGTCCAGCACCACGGTGGCCGAGGGCAGCCCCGAGCGCAGCGCCACCTCATAGCCCCGGAACGGATCGAGGGCAGCCACCCGCACCGACGCGCACCAGTCGGGGCCGCGGTCGGCCAGCCAGTCGGTGACCACCTTCCCGCTCCGGCCCGGCACCACATCGAGCAGCCGGGCCGGCCCACCGCCGGCTGGGCGCAGATCCACCAGCCCGGTCACGAACTGGGTGGAGTGAACGGGGGTGGCGGCCAGGAACGCGGTCTCGTCCAGACCCAGGACCGCCACCGAGGTGTGCAGCCACTGGGCGTCCAGCATCCGCTGGCCGTACTCCCAGACCGCCCGCATCACGGTGCCCCAGCCGACGCCGAGGTCGGCGGCCACCGCGGCGACGTCGGCCGCGTCCTGGCCGACCCGCCGGCAGGCCTCCACCCGGGCCGCTCGGTCAGCACCGCCCGGGGCCGGATCGCCGCCGACCGCTCGGACCAGGTGCGCTGGGCGCAGCGCGCCTCCGCGCACCGCCAGATCCGCTTGAACCAGACCAGCACCACCGGCCGCCCGCTGGCCGGCAGGTCCCGAACCCACCGGGGCTGACGGTCGTGCAGGGTGGCCACCACCCCGCAGCGCGGGCAGCCGGTCACCGACTCGGTCGTCTCGACCAGCAGCTCCAACTCGCCGCCGTACTCACCGGCCGCCACCACCACGAAGCCGGGCAGCCCCAGCGCCATCGTCGCCGTGTCAGCTTGCGGGCTGCGCGCGGGCAGCCCAGTACCGTGTCGTTCCACCTGGGGCCTCCATCACCGTTGTCTTAGTCGACTACGGATCTTGAGGCCCCAGGCCTGTCTCCTACGTCAGGCTGAGGATCGTGTCGCGATCTCGGCTACCACGCTCAATGTCGGAGAGCCACCTGCACCGGCGAAACAGTTGCCCCCGTCGGACCGCTCGGGTAGCCGACGAGCGCCCGCCCGCTACCGGCCGAGGCGTGCGCGCCCGGCGCCGAGAGCCCAGTGGCAGCAACGACCAGCAGCGAGCGTGCGGGCACCAGCCGGCGAGCGGCAGGGTTCGGCGACAGGCTAGGCGCAGGAATGGCAGCACGATCCCCCCAGGGAGCACGTACTTCAAATGGACGAAACGATCAGCAGGATCCGGCGGGAGGCTGCGACGGTGACGAGGGCGGCAGCTCGGTGGAGCCGTTCCAGCGGTTGTTGTACTGGGTCCAATACGTCTTGAGGTTTGCGCTCAGGGTCACCTTGTTGAAGTAATTGTTCAGAAACGTCGACTCCATGAGCGCGCCGGCAGTCATCGGTCGGACGCTGTTCGTGACCCGGTTGCACTCGACGTAGGCGCGGTAGGTCGAGCTGTTGAAACTGGGGGCGACCAGTCTGGCGTCGGCCCCACGAAAGGCGAACGCGGGTCCACGGATCGAGTCAGCGGTGTTGTACAGCCATTGATTTTCCCAGCCGGACTGCTGGTCGTTGAACCCCATCTGGGTGCGCAGAACGCTGTTGTCACGGAACAGGTTGTAGCTTGCGTCGATGTCGGTGGTGATGCCACGACCGTCACCCGGGAGATCCGAGACGACGTTGCGCTCGACCACGTTGTACGAGGAGGCCGAGCCGAAACGAATGCCCTCCTGCATGTAGTGCCGGTAGGTCGACACGGCAATCCGGCTCACGTTGTTGTCGTGCACGGCCCACGAGTCGCTGTAGGTCGTGAGCCAAACGCCGGGCCCAACACCACATTCCACGTCGTGGATGGTGTTGCCGGCCAGCTCACCCGCACGTGTGACCGTTCCGTGCACCCCGCGCCCCGAGATGTCGTTGTCGAGAATCTTCCAGCCCTCGGCAGGATCCACTGGTACAGCGACCTGGGCGGTCGAGGCGGCGTAGATGCCTTCCGCAGCCACCGGGTCATTGGAACCGCGGCCGGGCAACGAGCGGCGGGTCTGCCAGTCCTTGGTTCGAGCCTTGTCGTGAAACCATGACGCCACAACGTTGGAGTTGGTGCCCGACAGCCAGATGCCGTTCACGATGCGAAGACCCCGATCGTCGAGACCGGCGACACGTTCAGCACTCGGCCGCCAGTGCCGGAGGCAGAAGCGCTCGGCAGAGCCGCGGCGGTGCCTACCAGTATCAACGTGGCGACGGGCAGCAGCAGACGCCGGCCGGCAGTGGAGCTTCGGGCGGGCGTGACTGAGCGGGCTGGCACAGTGCCTCCGGGCGGTACGGGGAGTTGCGCAGCCGGCCATCAGCGGACCGCCACCGCGCGTACGTCTACTCAGTAGCGTAAAACCCCGATCGTGTCGGATACATGGCCCTTTCGTGTGATTCACCCGGTGCGCTCCGGCTGTCACACAGCGTGACCGGCGCAGGCTGAGTCAAAGCGCGGGCCCGGCGGTGTAGGAGGCAGACGGCGTACGTCGGGGCGTGTCGCTACCACCCGGGCACAGCCACGCGTACGCCGGCCAGGGACCCTTCGTCCCCGGCCGGCGTACGGATGTCGCGAAGCTCAGCGGCCGGTGACCGCCACCTCGACCATGTGCACGGTCGTGCTGTCGGTGCCGAGTGCCTGGATGGTGATGTCGCTGGCGTTGGGCAGCCCGCCGACGTAGGCCGTGCCCGGCACCGTGAGGACGGCATCCTTCCAGCTTCCCGTGTCGGTCTTGGCGACCACAGTGGAGAGGCCGGCGCCGTAGCTGACGAGGACCTGGCCGAGCCCCTTGTCCAGGTACGTCACGTGGATCTGGGTCATCCCGGTCGGGGTCGCGATGCTGGACCGGAACGTCGGGTTGAGCTGGAAGAACATGGTGTCCTTGGTGGTGCCGGGGTCGATACGGCGGGCGAACCGGCCGAAGCGCTGTGCCGGATTGCCGATCATGATGGCACCGCTGTTGCTGTCCAGAGCCGTGCTGGTGGTGTCGGGGTTGAGCTGCGTGAGGAACCAGCCGAAGTTGCCCGCCCGTACGCCGGTGCCCTGTCGCAACGCCACCCAGGCGCCCGGAGCGGTGGCCGGGGAGTTGTGGAAGCCGGCGTAGCGGTTGGTGAAGTCGAAGGCCGCGCGAAACTCGGGATTGGTGTTGGCGTAACGCAGCACGTTGCCGTAGACCGCCGGATAGCTCACGCCCTTCTGGAGCTCGAGCAGCAGCCGCCAGTAGTTCCACGACACCAGGTTGGTCTTGACGCCGTCGGCGCGCTGGTGCTCCCAGTAGGCCACCGTCTTGCCGGTGCGCGCCCAGTTCATCGAGAAGACGTCGAAGTTCTCCCGGCTCGGGTTGGGGTCGATGTCGGACGCGGTACCCATGATCCAGGCCTGGTCGACGCCGAGCCAGTCCAGCGGCGGCGGCGGGTTGTTGGTCGTGAACGTCTGCACCCGTAGCGCGACATGGAACGTCGGCGAGAGGGTGTTCAGCCAGGCGCCCATGATCTTCTGGTACCAGGTGCGGGCGACCGTCTTGTCCCACGCCACGTTGTAGACGTGGCCGTCCGGCGTCGGCGTGCAGCGGTAACCGGTCGGTACGTCGGTCAGCTCGGTGCCGATCGCGTTGGCGTTCGCCCTCACCACCGTGATCCGGTTGGTGTTGGGCGCGGTCGCCAGGTAGTCCTTGAGCGACGTGATCATCTCTTGCTCGAGCGTCAGGTAGATCGGGTCCCAGTACTGCGGGATGTCCCAGCCCTTGCTGGTGCCGCACTTGGCCACGAGGTTCCAGACCCAGGCCGGCTTGGTGTCGGCGTTGACCTGGATCGTCGTCGACTTGCCCATGGTGGCATAGGTGGCGAGGCCGGCCGCGAGCGGAGCCCAGTTGAACGAGCCGCGGGCCGGCTCGATGTCGCGCCACTCGACCTTCACCTGGCCACCGCGCACCCACGGCTGGGCGGCGTCGGTGCTGTTGCCCCACACCATGTAGATCCCGGGTTGTGCCAGTGGCGTCAGGGCGGCCGGGGCGGCGGGAGCGTTCGCGGTAACGGCGGTGGCCGGAGTCAGCCCGAGCGGAACGGTCAGGGCGGCGGCGGCCAGAATCCCGGCCAGGGACTTGCGCACGGCGTACGACCTCTCCTCGGTACTGCCAACGGAGGGCGTGCGCAAATTGGTGGGAACTGCCTGAGGAAGCCGGCACAGCCGCACGCTCTTCTAGGTTCATCGGCGGCATGGGTCAGCCGACTAAACCGCACCCCTGGGGCCGATTGGGTGAATGGCCGCACCGCCGTACGACGGGCGCCGAGCACTCCGCTCGGCGGGCTCAGCCGGAAAAGGTTGCGGTGTACGTCGTGTCGACCGCCGGTGTGGTGACGTCGTGCGCGGCGGCACCGCCGTCGGACCAGGAGCGGAACGCGTAGGCCTGACCGCCGATGGTCTGGTCGGCGGCAGCCAGGTGGACGACCCAGCTCGCCCAGGACACGACGTCGGCCGGGGCGGTGAAGGACACGTCGTTCACGCTGAGTCGGGCACCGGTGGGCACCGACGCCAGCTGCAGCGTCACCAGATGCGGCAGCAGCCGGCGGGTGATGCGAGTCGTCACACCGGCCGAGTCGCGCGCCGACGCGGTCACCTTGAGCCAGCTGATGGTCGTGGCCGCCAGGTCCTCCGGTGCCGGGTAGGTCGTCGTCACGGAGGGTCCGGTCACCGGACCGAGCCACGGGTGGGTGTGGCTGCCGTGCACGCGCACGATCGTCCAGGTGATCGGCAGCGGGCCGTCCTCGGCGTCGTTGGCGCTGGCGGTCAGCGTGATGCTCTGCCCCACCGCGTACCGCGCGCTCGACGGTGCCCCCGAGATGGTCACGGTGGGCGCCGAGTTCCCGGCGACCACGGTGTGGCTGACCGGCGCCGACACCAGGCCGCGGGAGTCGGTGACCACTAGCGTGACACAGGGTCGCGGCTGCGGCGACGTACGGCACGCGTCGGGGTCGGGGCATGGACCTCCTCGCTCACCGTAGCCGCGCAGACACGGAAACGCAGCCGGACCTGGATCCGGCTGCGTCGCCGCGCGAGGTACGGGCGAACTAGATCTGCGCGCTGCCCCCGCCGCTGGCGGACGGATCGGTGTCGTACGCCGGCATCTGGGTCTGGGTGGTGGTGTAGCTCACGCCGCTGGTCGCGGGGGTGGTGCCCCGGGCGGCCTGCACCTGCTGGCGCAGCTGCGGCGCCTCGGCCTCCAGCCGGCCGAGCGCGTTCTCCCAGCGGCTCTGCATCGGGCGCACCAGCCCGCCGCCGACCCCGACCACCGCGATGCCGACCACCGCGGCCAGCGCGGCATAGAGCACCGCGTTGACGACGTTGGTGGCGATCTGCAGCTGGTTGAGAGCGGCGATGACGCCGAGCACCAGGATGAAGGCGGACGCGATGGTGCCGAGCAGCGGGCCGTAGCTCAGCCCGCCCATCATGTTGGTGATCAGGTCCTTGACCGCCTTCGCCACGGCGGCGGCGATCACGATGATCAGCATCGCAACCAGGATCTTCGGCAGGTAGGCCACGATCGACCGCAGGTAGCCGCTGATCGGGTTGGGGCCGAAGACGCCGAAGGCCATCGACAGGCCGATCAGCAAGACGGCGTAGTAGACAAGCTTGGCCACGATGTCACTGGCGTCGTACTTGCTTCGGGCCAGGGCCGCCTTCACGCCACCGCGTTCGACCAGCCGGTCGAAGCCCACCCGTTCGAGGATCGCGTCCACGATCTTGGCGAGCGCCTTGGCCACGAGAAACGTGACGAGCAGGATGATCAGGAACGAGACCAGCTTCGGGATGATCGTGACAGCACGGTCCCAGGCGTCGCCGATGTCGTTGTCCCAGCTGACCGCCAGCGTTGTTGCCATGGTGCCTCCTGTTGAGATCGTGCGCGGTCGGGCCGCCCGCCGCGCAGTCCGGGCACGATCTACCCAGCCGGCACATTAGCCTCACCTGCCGCGTCGGGATCTCGACGCGCGGAGCCCCGAGGACGGACTTAGCCTCGGCCGGTGCGACCAACCGTGCTGTGGTTCCGCCGAGACCTTCGGCTAGCGGACTCGCCCGCGCTGCTGACCGCCGCCGCGGCCGGCGATGCGGTACTCCCGCTGTTCGTCCTCGACCCGGTGTTGCTCGAACCGGCCGGCGCTCCCCGAATGACCTACCTCTACCGGGCGTTACGCGAGCTCGACTCGTCCGTCGGCGGCCGGCTGGTCGTGCAGGCGGGCGATCCGGTGGACGTCGTACCGCGGATGGCGGCCGAGCTCGACGCGGCCTCCGTGCACGTCTCGGCCGACTTCGGGCCCTACGGCGCCGGCCGCGACCGTCGGGTAGAGAGCGCCCTGGCGACCGCGGGTCGCTCGCTGGTGCGCTCCGGATCGCCGTACGCCGTCTCTCCCGGGCGGCTAAAGAAGGCCGACGGCACATCGTTTCGGGTCTACTCGCCGTACTTCCGGGCCTGGTCGGCGCACGGCTGGCCGGCGCCCGCCCCGGCGGGGGACGCCATCCGGTGGACCGACGGGAACCTGGCGCACGGGGGTGTGCCGGCCGATCCCGACCTCGGTGCGACGCGGATCCCGGCCGCCGGCGAGGCCGCCGCCCTGGCGGCCTGGCGCGCGTTCCGCGACGAGCACCTGGCCGGCTACGCCGAGCGCCGCGACGTTCCGGCGCAGCCCGGCACCTCCCGGCTGTCGGTGCACCTGAAGTACGGCTGCCTGCATCCGCGGACGCTGCTGGCCGACCTGGGCCTTGGTCCGGGACCCGAGCGGCTGCGCGGCGAGCTCGCCTGGCGCGAGTTCTACGCCGACGTCCTGTTCGCTGACCCGGCCAGCGCGCGGGAGCCGCTGGCGCCGGCCATGGCTGCGATGGCCTACGACACCGGGCCACGGGCCGACGAGCGGTTCCGCGCATGGGCGGCCGGCCGGACCGGATATCCGATCGTCGACGCCGGCATGCGCCAGCTCGCCGCGGAGGCTTGGGTGCACAACCGGGCGCGCATGATCGTGGCATCGTTCCTGGTGAAGGACCTGCACATCGACTGGCGTCGCGGCGCCCGGTACTTCCTCCGGCACCTGGTCGACGGCGACCTTGCCAGCAACAACCACGGCTGGCAGTGGGTCGCCGGGACCGGCACCGACCCGAAACCGTACTTCCGGGTGTTCAATCCGACCACCCAGGGGCGCAAGTTCGACCCGGCCGGCGACTACGTCCGCCGCTACGTCCCCGAGCTGCGCGGTCTGGACGCCTCGGCGGTGCACGAGCCCTGGCGACTGCCGGCCGGACCGCCGGCCGGCTACCCGAGCCCCATCGTCGACCACGCGGCCGAGCGGCGGGAGGCCCTCGACCGGTACGCCGCCGTCCGGGAGCAGCGGTAGCGTGCGGCGGTGGCTCCCGGCTCGCCGTACCCGACCGCCGCCCCGTTCGTTCCGGCGGGCGCCGACCTCGCGGCGTTGGCCGCCGCCGCGGCCGGCTGCCGGGGCTGTCCCCTCCACGAGCCGGCCACCCAGACGGTCTTCGGTGACGGGTCCGCCGGCGCGCGGGTCGCAATGGTGGGCGAGCAGCCGGGCGACATGGAGGACCGTCGTGGGCTGCCGTTCGTCGGCCCCGCCGGCAAGCTGCTCGACCGCGCGCTCGAGGAGGCCGGCATCGACCGGCGTACCGCTTATGTCACCAACGCCGTCAAGCACTTCAAGTTCACGATGGCCGGTAGCGGCAAGCGGCGCATCCACGCCAAGCCCGACACCCTGGAGGTGGCCGCCTGCCGGCCGTGGCTCACCGCCGAGCTCTCGGTGCTCGACCCGGAGGTGGTGGTCTTCCTCGGCGCGACGGCGGCCCAGTCGCTGCTAGGAGCGTCGTTCCGGGTGACCCGCTCCCGGGGCGTGCTGATGCCCTGGCCGCCCGGCGGGCAGGAGGCGAATACGCTCTTCGACGAGGCCGAGGACGGCGGGCGCCAGGCCGCCTTCGCGCTGGCGACGATCCACCCCTCGGCCGTGCTGCGCGCCGATGACCGCGAGACGGCGTACGCCGGGCTGGTCTCCGACCTCAGAGTGGTCGCCGAGGTGCTGGCGCTCTGAGCCACGCTCAGGGCGAGAGGCGTTCGACCGCCCAGCCCGGATCCGTACGCCGGTAGCGCAGCCGGTCGTGCAGCCGGTCCGCGCGTCCCTGCCAGAACTCCACCGTCGCCGGCCGGACCCGGAACCCGCCCCAGCCGGCCGGCATCGGTACGTCGCTGCCGTCGGGATGGCGAGCCGCCAGCTGCGCCATCCGCTCCTCGAGCTCCGCCCGCGATGCCACGACCGCCGACTGCTCGCTGGCCAGCGCGCCGAGCTGGGAGCCGCGCGGCCGGCGGGCGAAGTAGGCCAGGGCCGCCGCGGCTGACGTGCGCGCCACGTCGCCCACCACCACCACCTGGCGCTCCAGCTCGAACCAGGGAAAGACCAGCGAGGCCCGCGGATTGGCCCCGAGCTCCCGGCCCTTGCGCGAGGCGTAGTTGGTGAAGAAGGTGAACCCGCTCTCGTCATAGGCCTTGAGCAGCACGGTGCGGGCGCTCGGCGCACCGGTCGCGTCGGCGGTCGCGAGGACCATCGCGTTGGGCTCGCGCAGCCCGGCGTCGACCGCGGCCGAGAGCCAGTCGGCGAACTGGGTCATCGGGTCCGCGGCGAGCTCGCTCTCCGACAGCCCGCCGAGGGAGTAAGACCGGCGCAGGTCGGCCAGCCGACCCCTGTCCATCTGCAGCTCCTCGCGACCGGGAGAGTATGGAAGCACGAGGGCGGCGGCGTAAGGAGCGGACCAGATGGCCGAGCAGGCCCAGACCGACTTCAAGCCCGGTCTCGAGGGGGTGGTCGCCTTCGAGTCCGAGATCGCCGAGCCGGATCGGGCCGGCAGCGCGCTGCGCTACCGCGGTGTCGACATCGAAGAGCTCGTCGGCTCCGTCAGCTACGAGAAGGTGTGGGGTCTGCTGGTCGACGGGAGCTTCGAGCCCGGCCTGCCTCCCGCCGAGCCGATACCGCTGCCGTTGCGGAACGGCGACCCGCGGGTGGACCTGCAGGCGGCACTCGCCGAGCTCGCGCCGGCCTTCGGCCTGCAGCCGTTGATCGACATCAACGACTCGCAGGCCCGCCGCGACCTGGCGCGTACGTCGGTCACCGGCATGAGCTTCGTGGCCCAGTCCGCCCGCGGGCCCGACGTGCCGCCGGTCCCCCAGAGCGAGATCGACCGCGCAGCCACGATCCCAGAGCGCTTCCTGATCCGCTGGCGCGGCGAGGCGGACCCGGCCCAGGTAAAGGCCGTGGACGCCTACTGGACCTCGGCCGCCGAGCATGGGATGAACGCCTCCACCTTCACCGCCCGAGTCATCGCCTCCACCGGCGCCGACGTCGCCGCAGCACTCTCGGGCGCGGTGGGTGCACTCTCCGGCCCGCTGCACGGGGGCGCGCCGGCGCGGGTGCTCAAGATGATCGAGGACGTCGAGCGCAGCGGGGACGCCGAGGGGTACGTCAAGCGCGAGCTGGACGCGGGGCACCGGCTGATGGGGTTCGGCCACCGGGTCTACCGGGCCGAAGATCCCCGGGCCCGAGTGCTCCGGCGTACCGCCAGGGAGATCGGCTCGAAGCGGTACGAGGTGGCCGAGGCGCTGGAGAGAGCCGCCCTCGCCGAGCTGCGCGCGCGACGGCCGGACCGGGTGCTCGAGACCAACGTCGAGTTCTGGTCCTCGGTGGTGCTCGACTTCGCGGAGATCCCACCGGAGCTGTTCACCGCGATGTTCGCCTGCGCCCGCACCGCCGGCTGGAGCGCGCACATCCTGGAGCAGAAGCGCACCGGCCGGCTGATCCGGCCGTCGGCGCGCTACGTCGGGTCGCCGCCCCGGTCGGTCGCGGACGTGCCGGCGGGTGCGTAGATAGCGTGGCCCTCGTTCTCCCGCCGGCGCTGCTGCCGAGTGACGGCCGATTCGGCTCCGGCCCGTCGAAGGTGCGGCCGGCGGCACTGGCCGGGCTGGCGGCGACGGGGAGCCGCTTCCTCGGTACGTCGCACCGGCGGGAGGGCGTTCGCTCCGTCGTACGCCGGATCCGGACCGGGCTCGCGTCGCTTTTCGCACTGCCGGCGGGATACGAGGTCGTGCTCGGCAACGGCGGGGCGACCACGTTCTGGGACATCACCACGTTGGGTCTCATCCGCGAGCGGTCTCAACACCTGGTCTGCGGGGAGTTCTCCGCGAAGTTCGCTGCCGCGACGAAGGCCGCGCCGTTCCTACGGGCGCCCTCGGTCCTGGAGAGCTCGCCCGGCAGCGCTCCGGCACCGCGAGCGGTGTCGGGAGTCGATGCCTACTGCTGGCCGCACAGCGAGACCTCGACCGGCGTGGTGCTGCCGGTACGCCGGGTGGCCGACGCCGACGAGGGGGCGCTGGTGCTCATCGACGCGACCAGCGCCGCCGGCGGGCTGGCGGTGGACCCGGCGCAGTTCGACGCCTACTACTTCTCGCCGCAGAAGTGCTTCGCGAGCGACGGCGGGCTGTGGGTGGCGCTGCTGTCACCGGCGGCGCTGGAACGGCTGGCCACGGTCGCCGCCGGCCGGTGGGTGCCGCCCTCGCTGGACCTGCGAATCGCGCTCGAGAACTCGCGGGCCGACTCGACGTACAACACGCCGGCGCTGGCGACGCTGTTCCTGCTCGCCGACTCGACCGGGTGGCTGACCGACCAGGGCGGGCTCGCCTGGGCGTCCGCGCGCACGGCGGACTCGGCGGAGCGGCTCTACACCTGGGCGGAGAGGTCGGCGTACGCCGCGCCCTTCGTCGCCGACCCGGCGGAGCGCTCCCCTGTGGTGGGGACCATCGACTTCGTGGCGGAGGTCGACGCGGCGGCGGTGGCGACGGTGCTGCGCGCCAACGGCATCGTCGACACCGAGCCCTACCGCAAGCTGGGCCGCAACCAGCTTCGGATCGCGATGTTCCCGGCCATCGAACCGGCGGATGTCGAGGCACTCACCGGATGCATCGACTGGGTCGTCGAGCGGCTCTCGTGACCGGAGAGGCTCGACGCTGGGACACCGACGTCCACGGCAGCGGGATCGGCGACGGGCTGGCGCTCGCCGACGGTCCGCGGCGGCTGCTCGAGGCGCTCCGCGACCCGGGCTGGCGAGCTGAGGACCCCGAGGCTCACCTGCTGCCACACCTCGAGCACGGGGCGCGGCCGTGGCGGGTGGTCGAGGCCGGCGTGCTGACCGGCGGCGTCTACGCCGTGACCCTCACCAGGGACGACCTGCCGACCCGGCGGGCCGGGCTGCGCGCGCAGATCTTCGGGGTGATCGGACGGTTGGCGGAGGAGAACACCTCGGTCGTGGAGCGGGTGCTCGACGGTGCGGTGGAGTACGACGTGCTGACCGGCTCCTGCCCCGGGGACAGCGAATGGGTTCCGCACGGTCACCTGCTACGCCTGCGGGTGCCCTGGCCCGGCTAGCTCAGTAGCCGGGTCCCAGGACCGGCGTGCTGGTCAGCGTCGACTACCGGTCACCCGGCCTAGCACGACGCCGCAGAAACCGGCGGCGACAGCAATCACCCCGACGACGGGTTGGCCGGTGACGCTTATCGTCGCGAACCCGCCAGCGGCCAAGCAGGCGGCGGGTAGGAGCGTCGAGACGTGCTTGGCCAACCAGTCGTCGGAGCCGCTTCGAGCAGCGATGGGACTCAGCCGTGGCGGCAGGTCCGAGACCAGCATGTACAGCTCGCCCATCGTGTGTGCCGCCAGCGCACTACGAACACGCACGTCCAGTTCGTCCATGTCGAGACGCCCTCGAGCGTGTTGTTCGTTGAGGTGGTCGATCACCTCAGCCCGCTCCGTGTCGTCGACTCTCGCGCGAGACAGCTCCATGCGGGTCATCCTCACCGTTGCACCGGAGCGTGTCCACACACCCCTGCCCGTCAAGATCTTCGAGCGCCGACACCGTGGGGTCGGCTCGTTCGCCGCCGGGCCAGGCGGCGAACCATCACCCAGCCGCCGACCGCGGCCACCAGCGCGGCGACCAGCAGCACCCTGCCGACCGGGCGGAGTCCGGGAGCATCGCGACGCGCGGCGGGCGTCGGGGTCGCGGCGGGCGTCGGGGTCGGGGCTGGCGTGGCGGCCGGGGCTGGCGTGGCGGCCGGGCCCGCCAGGCGGACGGCGTACACGGCGCTGTGCGGGCCCTCGCTGCCCACCAGCAGCGTGCCGTCGGAGCGGAACGCGACCGACTCGCCCTGGGGCATGGTCGGCAGCGGCACCCGGACCGGCGGCTGCCGCAGGGCCGCCGGCACGCCGCCCGGGCCGAGCGCCCAGAAGAAGGCCTCGGCGTACGTGCGCAACACCAGGCGGTCGCCGGCCCGGCTGACCGCTCCACCGGTCACGGCAGCGCCGACGCCGAGCTCTACCGTGGCCACGAGCCGCAGGGTGCTCGTCGGCTGGAGCCGCAGCTGCGTCGCGTAGACCGACGTCTGGCCGGACAAGGACTTGGTGGCGACGTACACCGCGGCGCGGCGCGCATCGACCAGCAGCGCCTCGGCGTCGTGTGGACCGTCCGGATAGCGCAGCCGCGTCGTGGCCGGCGGGGACGTCGTCGCCGAGACCCCTCGCCACCGGCGGTCGACTCGGGGCTCGGGCACCAGGTAGATCGCGATGTCCGGCCGCAGACCGCGGTTGTCACCGATGTCGGCGAACCACAGGCTGCGCCGTCCGGTCGCGTCCGGCGCGGCGGCCATGTCCTCCCAGTCCACGTTCGTCGCGCCGGGGACCCTGTACGCCGCCAGCGTGGCGCCGGTGGCGGCGTCGACGGCGAAGAACCCAGCCGCGTCCCCACTGTCGTTGTGGGTGTAGACGACGCGGTCGTCGTAGGAGCTGACCGCCAGCCCACTCGACTCGGTGATCGCCGGGTCGGCCCAACGGAACAGCAGGGTCGGATTGGGGCCGGCCGATTGCGCCGTGCCCGCCGTCCAAATCGTCAGGACCGTTGCGCCCAGGAGCGCAGCCGCTATCCGCATCGGCCGACGGCGAGCAGGTGTGCGCTGCTGGGCAGGAGCGCGGGATCCGCCTCGGTTAGCCGGGCGGCCAGCAGCGCCGACGGCAGATAGGCCTTCCATCGCTCCGGGCCGGCCGCGTCCACCGCGGTCCAGGCCGGTCCTTCGATGCCGAGAACGCGCACCTCTTGGAAGCCGGTGGCAGCCAGCTCGGCGGCCAATCCCTCGGGTGTGTGGAAGAAGGCCGGCGTGAAGCCGAGAGAGGGGTCGTGCCGTCCAGTGGACATTACCGCCGAGAGCCTCGCCGCAACCTCAGCGGTCAGCTCACCCGAAGCGGCCCAGTCGAGCAGAGCCATGTAGCGACTGATCGCAGCCGCGAGCAGCACGCCATCTCGCTCGAGAACCCGGCGAGCCTCGCGGAGCGCCGTCAGCCGGTCCGCCGCCGAGACCAGGTGGTAGAGCGGCCCCAGCAGCAACACACCGCCCACCGAACCGGCCGGCTCCGGCAGGCTGCGTGCGTCCCCCAGCGTGGCGGTGAACGTTCCGTGCCGCCCGGCCTCCTCGACATGGCGCGGCACCGGGTCGAGGAGGTGTACGTCGTAACCCCTCCCGGCGAGCCAGCTGGCGTGGACACCGGTGCCGCCGCCGACGTCGAGCACTCTGCACGGCGGCGAAGGCAGGAACCTCTCCAGCAGCTCCCGAGTTCTCAGCAGCTCGAGGCGCCCGTGTCCGGAGCGCAGCAGCCGGGCACCCTCGTCCTGCTCGTCGTAGTGCCGGAGCATCGCCTCATGGTCGTCCCGGTGCCCCATCGGCCGATCGTCACACGAACGGCCCCTGGTCTGGAACCGTTCGCAGGCGCACGGGACGGCGGGTGCGGCACCGCGTTTGCCATGCCAGCACAGACCGGGTGGGATGGCTGCATGGACTACACCCACCTCGGCCGCAGCGGCCTGTCCGTCAGCCGGCTGTGCCTCGGCACCATGAACTTCGGCCCGCAGACCTCGGAGGAGGACTCCTTCGCGATCATGGACCGGGCGCACGAGCACGGGATCAACTTCTTCGACACCGCGAACGTCTACGGCTGGCGCAAGGGCGAGGGCTGGACCGAGCAGATCGTCGGCCGCTGGTTCGCCCAGGGCGGTGGCCGCCGGGAGAAGACCGTCATCGCCACCAAGCTCTATGGGTCGATGAGCGACTGGCCCAACGACACGTTCTTGTCCGCGCTGAACATCCGGCGTGCCTGCGACGCCTCCCTGAAGCGGCTGCAGACCGACTACATCGACCTCTACCAGATGCACCACGTAGATCTCGAGACCCCATGGGACGAGATCTGGCAGGCGATGGAGACCCTCGTGGCCCAGGGAAAGGTGATCTACGTCGGCTCGTCGAACTTCGCCGGCTGGCACCTCACCCAGGCCCAGGAGGCCGCCAAGGCACGGCACTTCTACGGCCTGTCCAGCGAGCAGTCGATCTACAACCTGCTGGAACGCACCGTCGAGCTCGAGGTGCTGCCGGCCTGTACGGCGTACGGGCTCGGCGTCATCCCGTGGAGCCCGCTGATGGGCGGGCTGCTCGGCGGGATCCTGCGCAAGGCCAAGGAGGGCCGGGGGGCGTCCGAGCAGGCGCAGAACCGGCTGGCCGAGCACCGGGACAAGGTGGAGGCCTATGAGGCTTTCTGCGACGAGCTGGGCGAGTCGCCCGCCGACGTGGGGATCTCCTGGCTGCTGCACCAGCCCGCCGTCACGGCGCCGATCATCGGGCCGCGCACGATCGAGCAGCTGGACGGGTCGCTGCGCGCGCTGGAGATCTCGCTGTCGGAGAAGGAGCTGGCCCGGCTGGACGAGATCTCGCCGGGTCCGGGCGGCCCGGCACCGCAGGCCTACGCCTGGTGAGGTACGTCGCGCTGCTGCGCGGCATCAATGTCGGCGGGCACAAGAAGGTCGCGATGGGCCGCCTGCGGGAGTTGCTGGAAGCGCTCGGGCTCCAAGACGTGCGCACCCACCTGCAGAGTGGCAATGCCGTCTTCGGCTCTGAGCTGGCGCAGGAGCGGTTGGAGCATGAGATCGAACAAGCGATCAGTCGCGAGCTCGGGATGGACGTCCGGGTGCTGGTGCGCAGCCGGGACGAGCTCGCCGCAGTCGTCGACGCCGACCCGTTCCAGGAGACGGCCACGGACCCGTCGAGGTATCTGGTCACCTTCCTTTCCGCGGCACCTTCACCGCAGGTGGTGGCCGGCATCGACCCGGCCGACCACGAGCCGGACCGTTTCCACCTCGGCCGACGCGAGATCTACCTGTGGTGCCCGAACGGTCTGCTCGCCTCCGAGCTGCCCAAGGCCTTCTCGGACAAGCGCTTGGGTGTCGCCACCACGACGCGGAACTGGCGCACCGTCACGAAGCTGTCGGAGCTTGCGGACAGCGGGCAGCCAACCGGTCCGTAGCGGGCCAGCGCATGCGGTGGACCGTGCCCGGAGCGCGAGTCGGCTATGACTGAGCCTGGGTCCGGTTGGCGGTGGCAGACGTCGAGGTCGCGGGCAGCGGTCCGCCGAGCCGCCAGGAGTCGACGATCTCGTGGCGGACCGACGGCCCCAGGTGGCTGCGGACCAGCTCCAGCTCCGTGGCCGTCCAGGTAGGCCCGGCGTACGCCGACAGAACGGGGAGCAGACCGGTGACGTCCGCGCCACCCGAGGGCTTGGCGCGAGCCAGCGTGAGGTGCGGCGAGAACCGGCGTTCCCCGACAGGGATGCCGCTGCGACGCGCGGCCGCGGACCCGGCCGCGGCCAGCCGGGCGAGTGCCGGGCGGTCGCCGGTCAGGCCGACCCAGAGCACCCGAGCCCGGTCGGAGCGGCGGGGGAACGTACCGGCTCCGCTCAACGACAGCACCAGCTCGCCAGCCCGTCCGGCGGCACGCGCCAACCGGGGCCCGAGCTCGGCGTAGCGACGCTCGTCCACCTCGCCGAGGAATACCAGGGTGAGATGTCGCTGGTCGGGGGGCGTCCAGCGCAGGTCACCCACCCTGTCGCGCAGGCTTGACACCCCTTCCTCGAGGTGCGCGAGCGCCGTCGGCGACGGCCGGACAGCCACGAAGAGCCTCACTCCGTCGCGACCGCCAGGTAGTCCCTGAGCAGCCGGACTGCGACCGGGTCGCCGGATCGCTCGACGGCGTCGTCGGGCGCTCGGCCCCACAGCCACCGGAGCACGCCGGCCGGCGCGCCGGTCACGGTGCCCACTGCCGCCCCCTCGCCGCGAACCAGCTCGACCGAGGTGGACCGCAAAGTCACGAGCCAGGATCGGTGGCCGGCGGAGACCTGCAGCCGCTCGCCGGCGCCCGGCATCGGATTCGGCTCGTCGCTCCAGTCGCCGGAGAGGAAGCACTCGAGCACCTCGTCGATGCCGTCGACCGCGATGTCGTCCGCCACCTGCGGCGACCGGCCGGCGGCCAGCTCGGCGTCGACCCGGTGGATCACCGTCTCCTGCGCCATCCGCCGGTACCAGAAGCCGGCGGTCTGGTCCGGCGGCCACCAGGTCCAGCTCGGCGTCGCCGGGTCGGTCGACCGGAGTACGCCGAGCAATTCGGCCAGCCCCTCGTCGTACCAGTCGAGCAGGTCGGCATCCGGTGGCGGTGGCGGCGCCTCCACGTCCGGGCGGGTGCGGGTTCGGCTGCGGAGCACCTCGCCCCGCCCCCGGTGCACCCCACCGGTGTGCGCGACGAGGTCGCGCACGCTCCAGCCCGGGCACGGCGGCACCCGGGTGTCGAGCGGCACCGAGCGCGCGGCGGCGGAGAGCGTCGCGCCGTCGGCGGCCAACGAGTCGAGATATCCGGCGAAGTCCATCCCGCCACCCAACCACTGCGGTGCCAGCGCGGACCAACCGTCAGGCGGAACGGGCCTCGTCCAGCGATCGGGCCTCGGGCACCGGCTCGACGTAGACGTGCGGGCGCGAGTGCAGCCGGGTCACGACCCGCAGCCGGCGCGCCCGCAGCAGCGCCCAGCCCACGAGCAGCGTCGCGACGGCCGAGATCGACCCGCCGCCGATCAGGCTCCACCGCGCGCCGTACGACGACGCCAGCCAGCCGATGACCGGCGCGCCGACCGGCGTACCACCGAGGAAGACCAGCACGTAGAGCGCCATCACCCGGCCGCGCATGGCCGCGGAGGACGCCAGCTGGATGCTGGCGTTGGCCGCAGTAGTGAAGGTGAGCACCGCGAAACCGGTCGGGACCAGCAGCAGCAGGAACGAGTGGTACGTCGGCATCAGGCCGACGGCGATCTCGAGCAGGCCGAAGGCGAGCGCCGCACCAAGCAGCAACCGCTGCCGCGGCACCCCGCGCCGCGCCGAGAGCAGTGCGCCGAACAGTGATCCGAAGGCCAGCGCCGACCCCAGCAGGCCGTATGAACCGGCACCGCGGTGGAAGACCAGCTTGGCCACCAGCGCCGTGGTGATCTGGAAGTTCAGCCCGAACGTGCCGATCACCGCGACGAGCACGATCGGCCACAGCAGCTCGGGGCGCCGGCGTACGTAGCGCAGGCCGTCGCGGAGCTGCCCCGGTGCGCGGGGGACCCGCTTGGCGGCGTGCAGCTCGTTGGTGCGGATCCGCAGCAGGCCAACGAGTACGGCGAGGAAGGACGCCGCGTTGAGCAGGAAGACCGGGCCGGTTCCCATGACGTTGATGAGCAGCCCGGCGATGGCGGGTCCGAGCACCCGGCCGGCGTTGAAGGTCGCGCTGTTGAGGCTGACCGCGTTGGGAAGATCCTCCTTCCCGACCAGCTCGACCGCGAAGGCCTGCCGGGTCGGGGTGTCGATCACGCTGGCCACTCCGAGCCCGAAGGCCAGCGCGTAGACGTGCCAGAGCTCGACCACGCCGGTGACGGTCAGTACGCCCAGAGTCAGCGCCAGCAGGCCCATCGCCACCTGGGCAATAAGCAGCAGCCGCCGCTTTGGATAGCGGTCGGCCAGTACGCCGCCGTACAGGCCGAAGAGCAGCATCGGCAGGAACTGCAGTCCGGTGGTGATGCCCAAGGCGGTGCCGCTGTTGCCCGAGAGCTCGAGCACCAGCCAGTCCTGAGCGACCCGTTGCATCCAGGTGCCGGTCAGCGACACGAGCTGGCCGGCGGCGAACAGCCGGTAGTTGCGGATCCGAAGGGAGGAGAAGGCGGGGCTCACGAGCGAGCGAGCCGTTCCAGCACGGGGGCGGCGGTGCGCAGCAGTGCGCGGTCCGCTGCCGAGAGCTCGTGCAGGCGCAGGGACAGCCAAGCGTCTCGCCGGCGCCGGTCCTCGCGAAGCAGGGCCCGGCCGCGCTCGGTCAGCGAGACGACGACCTGGCGGCCATCGGTGAGGTGCGGACGGCGTTCGACGAAGCCCTGCGCTTCCAACGCGGCCACCACCCGCGTCATCGAGGGCGGCTGCACCTTCTCGTGCGCGGCCAGCTCCCCGGGGCGCAGGGTCCCGTGCCGCTCCAACGTCGCCAGCGTGGAGAGCTGGGTCAGCGAGAGGGTGGCGTCCGAGCGTTGCGCCCGCAGCCGTCGGGCCAGCCGCATGACAGAGAGGCGCAGCGCGCCGGACAGCGCGGCGTCGGCGGCGGTAAGAGTCGGCATCTGGTTAGCATAACTCACAAGCCTCGCTAACCATTCCGGGCGTGCCGTGCGGCGCGGTCTCCCTAGCTTTCGGTGGCGGCGAGCTTCGGCAGTGCACCCAGCTCGTCGGCGATCCGGTCCAGCAGCCGCTGGGCGTCGCACCCCCAGGCCACCAGCGTCAGCACCAGCCCCTCGGAGTCGGGCAGGTAGAGGATCCGCAGGTCGCCCGCACCGACCCACGTCACCTCGTGCGGCCACCACAGCTCGGCACCGATGGCTTTGTCCAGCCACTCCTGCGCCTGCGCGCCGGTCGCGATGGGTCGGTAGAGCCAGGTGCCGTGAACCGTCGGTTCGATCTCGGCGACCTCGTCGACCTCGGCGATGGCACGCCGCAGAGCCGCCGCCGCGTCGTGCACCGCCTGGAACGCCGGCTCCTCGGGTGTCATCAGCACGTACGCCTGCGCCGCCACGGGCACTTGGAGGCGGCGCCACAGCCGACCGGGCACCCACAGGGGCCGGTTGAGCGCGGCCCAGCCCCTGTCCTCTGCTGCTACCAGCCGGTACAGCGGCGGTGCGGACACCGGTTATCCGACGCCGAGGGCACGCTCGATGGGGTCGATCGCGAAGTAGACGACGAACAGCGCCGCGATGCCCCACAGCAGCGGGCTGACCGCCCGGGACCGGCCGCGCAGCGCCGCAATGACGACGTAGGAGATGAAGCCGGCGCCGATCCCGTTGGTGATCGAGTAGGTGAAGGGCATCAGCACGATGGTGAGGAAGGCCGGCAGCGCAATGTCGTAGTCGTCCCACGGAATGCCCTTGACCTGGGTCATCAGCAGGAACCCCACCACGACCAGCACCGGCGAGGCGGCCTCGTAGGGAACCACCTCGACCAGTGGCGTCAAGAAGATCGCGAGCACGAACAGCGCGCCGGTCACCACGCTGGCGAGGCCGGTCCGGGCCCCCTCGCCGACCCCGGCGGCAGACTCGATGTAGGTCGTGTTGGACGAGCACGACGCCGCTCCGCCGGCTACCGCGGCGAGGGAGTCCACCAACAGCACGTTCCCTACGCCGGGCAGCCGGCCGTCGCGGTCGAGCAGACCCGCCTCGTTGCCGACCCCGACGACCGTGCCCATGGTGTCGAAGAAGTCCGCGAGCATCAGCGTGAAGACCAGCAGCACGGTCGTGACGACGCCGACCCGGACGAAGGAGCCGCCGAGGCTGAAGTGACCCAGCAGCCCGAAGTCCGGCGACCCGACCAGCGAGTCCGGCAGCTTGGGCACGTTGAGGTTCCAGCCCTTGGGATTCTTGCCGCCGAGCGACGGCGGGACGTTCACCACCGCGTTGAGGGCGATTGCGAAGATCGTCGTGGCGATGATGGAGATCAGGATGCCGCCGCGCACCCTGCGGGCCACCAGCACGGCGGTCAGCAGCAGGCCGACGGCGAACACGACCGTCGGCCACCCCTGCAGCCGACCGCCGAGGCCCAGCTCCACCGGCACCGGCCCGGCCGCTGCGCGGCGTACGAAGCCCGCGTCCACGAAACCGATGAAGGCGATGAACAGCCCGATCCCGACGCTGATCGCCTGCTTGAGCGCCAGCGGGATCGCGTCGAGCACCCGCTCCCGCAGGCCGGTGACCACCAGCAGCGTGATGGCCAAACCCTCGAGTACGACGATCCCCATGGCATCGGGCCATGACATCGTGCTGGCGAGCTGGAAGGCCACCACGCCGTTGAGGCCGAGGCCCGCGGCGAGGGCGAACGGATAGCGGCCGACCAGCCCCATGGCGACGGTGAGGGCGGCGGCCACCAGGGCCGTCGAGGTGGTGACGGCGGCGAAGGACAGTCCCCGGCCGTCGGCGTCCTTGGCGCCGGCGAGGATGATCGGGTTCAGCACGACGATGTAGGCCATGGTGAAGAACGTTGCCAGCCCGCCGCGCACCTCCCGCTGCACACTCGACCCGCGCTCGGAGATGCGGAAGTACCGGTCCAGGCCGGAGGCGGCCCGGTGGCCGGTCGCGACGCTCATGCTTGCTCCTCAGATGTCGACGCGGGAAGGGTGCCAGATCGCCGTTATGTACCGTCGGGCGGTGGCCCGACCGCTGCCCGAGCCCGACCCGGCGCCGCTCGAGACCGACGACGTGCGGGTGGTCGGGATCGGTACGGCGGTGTGGGCGGTGCTGTTCCTCGTACTGCTCCCGTTCCGCGCCCGGCTGGTCGCGACCGGGCACGGTTGGTGGCTCTGGACCTGCCTGGTGGGCACCCTGCTCGGGCTCGTGGGCGTCGGCTACTGCCGTCGCCGGCGGGCTGCCATCGGCCGCGACCGCGCTGCGTCGGAGGTGGCACCGCCAGCTCGGGAGCCGCTCCCGTGACCCGGTGCCGGCAGCCGCCCATGACCCGTGGAACCCGGCCCCGGCCGGTTAGTTCTGTGCCGCGCCGCCGTCTACCCCCGCGAGTTTGACCACGACTGGAGGAGTCCGCATGCACGACGTGCTCGGTGTCGGTGAGCAGCGGCGGAGCGCTGGCAGAACGCCGCCAGCCGTCCACACCGAGGGACTGGTCAAGCGCTACCGCGGGCGTGCGGGGGTGGTGGAGGCCGTCCGCGGCGTGGACCTGCGCGTCGAGGCGGGAGAGGTGTTCGGCTTCCTCGGACCCAACGGCGCCGGGAAGTCGACAACGGTCCGGATGCTCACGACGTTGCTGTCGATCACGTCGGGCACCGCGCGCGTCGCAGGGGTCGACGTGGCCGCCGATCCCGACACCGCCCGCCGGCGGATGGGAGTCGCCCTCCAGGAGGTCGGGCTCGACCCACGGCAGACGGGGCGTGAGCTGCTGGTGCTGCAGGGCCGGCTGTTCGGCTTCTCCCCGCGAGAGGCGTCGGCGCGGGCGCAGCAGCTGCTGGAGCTGCTCGACCTCGGAGCGGCGGCGGACCGACGCATCAAGGGCTACTCCGGCGGCATGAAACGCCGCCTCGACCTCGCGTCGGCACTGGTCCACGAGCCGGAGGTGCTGTTCCTGGACGAGCCGACGACCGGCCTCGACCCCGCCAGCCGCCTGACCGTCTGGGACGAGCTCCGCCGGATCAACGGGCGCGGCACCACGGTCTTCCTTACGACGCAGTACCTGGAGGAAGCGGACCAGCTCTGCGACCGAATGGCCATCATCGACGACGGGCGGATCGTGCGCGAGGGCACGCCCGCGCAGCTCAAGGCGGAGCTGCGGCAGCGTCGGGCGATGACGAGCGACCCCACGCTGGACGACGTGTTCCTTGACGCGACGGGACGCAACCGCGACCGCGTCGCCGGTGAGGTGCAGGAGGTGTCGGCATGACGCACACCTGGGCGCTCGGGCAACGCGCGCTGCGAGAGGTCTGGCGGACCCCGGAGGCGCTTTTCCCGACGCTGTTCATCCCGCTGTTCTTCCTCGTGGTCAACGTGGGCCAGGCTGGCAAGATCTTCCCGTCGGCGTCGACGTCGTTCCTCAAAGGGCAGAGCTACGCCGCCTTCCAGCTGCCCAGCTCACTGCTGCTCGCCGCCTCGTTCGGCAGCGCGGCGCTGTTCCTGGTCGAGGACATCGAGGGCGGCTACTTCGACAAGCTGCGGGCGGCGCCTGTCTCCCGGACCGCCATCGTGCTCGGCCGACTGGTCGCCGAGGCGGTGAAGGGGACCGCCATCGCGACCGCGCTCCTGCTGCTCGCCCTGCCGTTCGGCATCTCCCTGGCCAGCGGTCCGCTCGGCTTCGTGCTGCTGATCGGCCTCACTGCGATGTGGTCGGTCGTCTTCACAGGCTTCATGCAGCTCATCGCGCTGAAGACACGCAGCGCTGCCGCGACGAACTCCGGCGGGCTCGTCTTCTTCCCGCTGCTGTTCCTCACTCCGAACTTCGTCCCGCGCGACCTGCTCACCCGGCCGATGGAGGTCGCGGCGACGTTCAACCCGGTGACGTACGTGATGGAGGCGCTGCGCTCGCTCATCCTCGACGACCTTGCCTGGTCGCACATCCTGCCCGGCTTCGCCGTCGTCGCCGGCCTCGGGGCAGTCATGGTCGCGCTCAACGTCCGGCTGATCAGGCATTACGACTGAGCCGGCTGCGGTCGGTCCCGGGACAGGCACCGGAGCAGGCACCGGAGCAGGCTGGTCCGATCCGGGGTGTGAGACCGCTACCCGTCCAGGTCTGCGTCGTCGAGCAGGTCGCCCAACGCGGCGGGGTCGCGCAGCACCGCGGCCAGCGCCCAGCGGTCCGCCCAGCGGCCGGCCGCCCACGCCAGCGCCGCCCCGAGCCCGTCGGGTTGTGCATGCACGACCCCGTCCACGACGCGCCAGGTCGTGCACACCGGCCGGCCGTCCGCGTCGGCAACTACCAGCGGGGCGTGCTCGACGTACGCCGAAGGCAAGCCGGCGACGAGCTCGGCGGCCACCGCGGGCACCGCCTGCTCGTGGCCGGTCGAGGTGACGACGTACGCCGAGAGCTCGCTGGCCAGCGCGACGTCGAGCAGGTCGGCGACCGCCCGGGCGAGCGACAGCGGCGCCGGCACCACCACCCGCCGGCCGAGCAGCGGGCGCAGGTCCGCGGCATCGACCACCACGGCGTCCGCGGCCGGTACCACGGCCAGCACGCCGTCCCGGACCGCCCGCACCCGTTCCGGCGAGCCCACGAAGCCGCTCTCGGCCAGGCGCGCGTGGATCTCCCGTACGGCCCTCCGGGGCAGCGACCGGGACGGGTCGCCGAGGCGGTCGAGCACGTCGTCCGGGTCGGCATCCTCGAGGGTCGCGAGAACGCCCGTCGCGCGCAGCCAGGCCGGGTCAGCACCGCCGGGCGCCTCGTCGTAGAGATCCTCGAGCAGTGGGTCACTGTCGGGCAGCCGCAGCTCGACCGGACATCGGCCGCCCAGCACCGGGTGCGCCGACAGCCACCATGCCGTGTAGGACCGCACCGGGACGCGCCCGCCGTCGGCAAGGAGCGCGAGGGCCGGGTCGGTGACCGCCGCCCGCAGCGGCGGCTCGGCGAGCAGGCGCAGCGCCGCCGGCCACCGGTCCGCCCGGACCAGCTCCAGGTCGCGGACCGCGACCAGCTCTGCGAGCATCGGCGGCAGCTCGGCCGACGGCAGCGCGACGCCGGTCGCCGTCACCCACTCCTCCTCACCGTCGAGGTCGTAGGCCGGCTCGAGCGCGACATCGGCCTCCCGCAGCACGGCGAACGTCGCCAGCACACCGGCCGCCAGGAGAGTCTCCACCCCCCAGCGGTCGACCAGCCCCGCCTCGACGACGCCGAAGGGGGCGTCGGCGTCGACGAGGGCGGCCAGCGGCCCGCCCGGCAGCAGTAGCTCGCCCGCCGGATACCACTCGCCGTCCTCCCCGGGCAGCGCCAGCTCGGCGAGCGCCGGCATCTCACCGGCGCTCAGCCCGGCCGCCCGGACCAGCGTGAGGACCGCGTCGGCGAGCGGCGCCGGATCCTCGGCGTCGTAGGACGTCGCGACCGCCGCCCGCACCCGCGGGTGGTCCAGCACCGACCGTGGCGTCGCCTCGACCGCACCGAGCAGCCGGAGCAGCGGGCTGGTCGCGTCCGGGTGCGCCACCCGCAGCCCGAGCGCGGTGAGCACCGCGGCCGGCACGTCCGGTCCAGGCAGCAGAACCCCCCGCGGCCCGCTTGCCGACCCCCCGTCGGCCAGCGGGACCGGCAGCGCTCCCAGCGCGTCCCGCTCCGGCCCGCCGAGGTGGGACTGCCCGAGAGCGTCGTAGAGCTGCCGCCACCAGACCGGCTCGCGGGACAGACCGGCCAACAGCTCGACCAGCTCCGCCGGGCCGAGCCGGCGTACGCCGAGCACCGCCAGCGGCGCCAGCTGGGCCGCCCAGTCCGCCGGCAGCAGCCCGGACAGCACCGGTGCGAGGACGTCGACGACCGGCGGCGCCAGGTCGAGGGCGATCGCGTCTGCTGGTCGCAGCCGCACCGCCGGGTCCGCCGCCGCCGCAAGGAACGGCGAGTGCACCAGCCGGTCGAGGATCCCGCGCCGCAGCGCGGCGTCCACCTCCCCTGCGGCCAGCCCGACGGGCACCAGCCCCAGGACCGTCGGAGCCGGCGCCAGCTCGGCCAGCAGATCGGCGTACGCCTCGGCCGCCTGCGCGAGCAGGAAGTCGCGCAGCGCCCCTGGTGCGACGTGCCGGCGCGATGGGTCGAGCGGGAGCGAGGCGGCGAGCACGGCCGGCAGTGACAGCGGCTCGTCGGTGGGCGTCGGCGCGTGGACCACGGCCGGCACGGTGCCGGGCAGCGACACCGGTACGCCGGCGCCGTCGAGCGGCAGCGCCCATGACACGGACCAGACCGGGCGCTCGCGCTCCTCGACCGGGCGGTCGGCCAGCAGCGCCGGCGAGAGCCGACCGGTCCGGCCCGCCACCCGCCACCGGGTCCGCTCGCCGTCGTCGTCGATGACGACCCCGGCGACGTCGCGCTCAGCGACCAGCCGGCGGACCCGGCCGTCGACCTCGACCTCCAGCTCGGCCAGGTGCGCCAGGACGAGCAGCAGCGTGGGGTCGATCTCGGCCAACAGGCGACGGACCAGTGCCGCGGCCCCGGCGTCGCGCAGCGGCAGCACCACCACCGTGTCGTGGCCGCGAGGCGGCTCGCCCGTCGCGGGCCAGGGCAGCCGGAGCACCGGCGCCCGCCCCCCGCGCCGAGCCAGCTCCGCGGCAAGAGCCGGCAGCTCGGCCACCGCGGCCGCCGCGTCGGGGCGCGACCAGCGCACGCCGCCCGAGCTCGAGTGGACGGCCGGCTGGTCGGTCACCGCGAGGACGGCGGCGAAGCCCACCCCGAACCGGCCGGTGGAGCTTTCCCCGCGCTTGGCCGAGGCGCGCAGGGTGCTGAGCGCCACCACGCCGGAGGCGTCGAGCGCCGCACCGGTGTTGGCCGCGACCAGGGTGTCGCCGGTCAGCCGGAGCAGCAGCCGCCCGGGCACGCCGGCCCGCTGGGCGGCATCGGCGGCGTTCTGTGCCAGCTCGACGACGAGCCGGTCGCGGTAGCCGCCGAGCGCGAGGTCGTCCTCGGCGTTGGCGTCCTCACGGAAGCGGGCGGGCGAGGCGGCCCAGGCTGCCATCACCCGGGTGCGCAGCGACGCCGTGTCGAACGGATCGATCAGCTGTGCCCGAGCGGCTCGCCGGGCTCGGCCTCGTCCACCGAACCGGCCGGTGGGGTGACCGGCCGCGGCAGGTCGACCGTCACCTCCTCGAACCGGTAGTCATCGACCAGCACCGTCACGCGGTCCGGGGGCTCGGCGCCCACCACCGCCTCGGAGTGCGCCCCACAGCCGTGGTCGGCGGAGACCACCCGGCCGTCGTCGGGCGCGTACTCGTTGGCGCAGGCGCCGAAGAGAGGACCCAGCCCACCGACCAGCCGAAGGAAGAAGCCGCAGGTGCCGCAGGGCGCCGGTGCGGCTTGGGCGATCGGCGCCGCCGGCCCCCCGGCCCCGTCGTACCACCGGTCGGCGGCGTCGTCGCGACCGTCCAGCGACAGGACGCGGACCCGCCCGACACCCAGCTCGAGGGCGACCGCCTCCTGCTCGGGGTCGTCGTCGCCGGCGTACGCAGGAGCCAGCCGCTCGTCGTCGACCGCGGTGACCAGCAGGTCGCCGACGCCGAGGTCGCCGGGGCGGATGCGATCGCTCCACGGCACCCACTCCGGCGCCAGCAGCGCCCCCTCGCCGGGCAGCAGAACCACCTCGTCGACCGTGACCACCCGAGCGCGGGAGGCCCGGGCGACGGACACCGCCCAGCGCCAGCCGAGGTACGCCGGATCCGTCGAGGCGAAGAAGTGGGTGCCGAGCCGGTCCCCCTCCGCGGTGAATCCCTCGTGCCGGCCGACCTCGCGCCCGGCCTGGGCCCGGGCCGCCGAGAGGGCGAGCTCCACCGCCTGCGCGCACGCCTCGTCGGCCACGGCGGCACGGGTGCGGGTGGCTGGGGTCACGCGCAGCAGTGTCCCGCATGTCGGTGCGGCGTACGACACTGGCACCGTGCTGGCCGCCGGCTCCTCGCGCGTCGCCGGGATCTCGCGCGCGGCTGCCGGCCGGTCGCGAGCGGCTGGCCGGGGGGTGCGTGCCGTCACCCGCTGGTTACGGTCGCGAACCCGGGCGGACGGAGCCGGCAGCAGTGGGCTGGCCCAGCTGCTCGAGCTGCAGGCGGTCCAGAGCGCCGGCGATGCGCTGGTGGCGGTGTCGCTCGCCGGCACCCTGTTCTTCGGCGTACCGGTCGGCGAGGCCCGCGGCAAGGTCGCGCTCTACCTGCTGCTCACGATGGCGCCTTTCGCCGTGCTGGCGCCGGTCATCGGTCCGGCGTTGGACCGGGTACGACGGGGCCGGCGGGTGGCCATGGCGGCCACGCTGCTGGGAAGGGCGCTGCTGGCCTGGGCGATGGCCAGGGCGCTGGTGACCGCCAACCCCTTCACGCTCTATCCGGCGGCCTTCGGCGTACTCGTGCTGTCCAAGGCCTACGCCGTCTCGCGCGGTGCCGTGATCCCGCGGGTGCTGCCGCCCTCGATCGGCCTGGTCCGGGCCAATGCGCGTCTCACCCTGGCCGGCCTCCTGGTCGCCACCGTCGCCGCCGGCCTCGGCGCCGGCGTTTCGGCGCTGTTCGGACCGGCCTGGACGCTGCGGCTGGCGGCGGCGGTGTTCCTCGGCGCCAGCTTCCTGGCCTTCCTGCTGCCGGCCCACGTCGACGCCGTCGAGGAGCCCGGTGTCGGCTCGCCGCCGCCGGGCCCGGTCACTGCTGCCCGGCTGGTGGCCCGCCTGCGCTCCGGCGTCGGTCCGGTGGTCGCCACCGCGATGGGGTCGGCGGCGGCCACCCGTGCGCTCGGCGGCTTCCTCACGCTGTTCCTAGCATTCCTGGTCCGCACCCACCCGCTCGGCGGGCTGCCCGGGGGTCCGGCGCTCGGTCTGATCATCGTCGCGGCCGCGGCCGGCGGGCTGGTGGGGACCGGCCTCGGTGCCCGGCTGCCCAACCGCCGACCGGAGGGTCTGGTCCTGGTGGCGGCCGGCGCCGCCATGTTGGCCTGCGCGGCCGGCGCCCTGCTGTTCGGCCTGGTCGCTGTCACCGTGGTGGCCATGGTCGCCGGGCTCGCGCAGTCGCTCAGCAAGCTCGCTCTCGACGCACTGATCCAGCGCGAGGTGCCCGAGGCGGTCCGCAGCTCGGTGTTCGCCCGGTCGGAGACGACCCTGCAGCTGGCCTGGGTGCTCGGCGGGGCGGTCGGGATCGTGCTCCCGCTCAACGGCCGCCTCGGGCTGGGGCTGGCCGCCCTGGCGCTGGCCGCCGCCTTCGTCGGCGCCCTGCGTGGCGTACGCCGGCAGCCGCGAGTCAGTCGCGCAACAGCGACGTGACGTGCACGTCGCGGGCCCGGGTCTAGTGCTCGAGCTCGCGGGCCACGGCGTGCACGACGTCGGCGATCTTGCGGCTGGCGCGCCGGTCCGGGTAGCGGTCGCGGCGGAGGTCGTTCTGGACGCCGTCCAGCAGCCGGATCATGTCCTCGATCATGCCGTGCAGCTCGTCGGTAGACCGGCGAGGAGCCTCCGGCACCGGCGGCACCATCGAGGGCAGCGGGTCCAGCAGTCGGACCGACAACGCCTGCTCGCCACGCCTGCCCTCGCCCACGCCGAACTCCACCCTCGAGCCGGGCTTCAGTGCGGTGACACCGCCGGGGAGCGCAGAGGAGTGCACGAAGACGTCACCGCCGTCGTCGCGGGAGAGGAAGCCGAAGCCCCTCTCGGTGTCGTACCACTTGACCTTGCCGGTAGGCACTGGACCTCGTAGACAGTCTGCGGGGAGGGAGCGGCGCGCCGCGCTGGGCGGCGGTCTAGGCTAACCGCCCCGGAGCCCGGAGCCAATGCCATTGCCTGGGGGCGGCGGGCCGGCTCAACCGGGACCGAAGACCCGCCGACGCCGTAGTACGTCGGGAACCGCACCTCTCGGGGGCAGCGTGAGCGAGCAACCCAACACCAGCAGTACGCCGAAGCCGGCACAACCGGAGCCGGACACGATCGGGCCGGCGTCGCGACGGCGCCGCGGCAGCGCAGCGACAGTGGCCGCCGTGGTCGCGGCTGTCCTGCTGATCGTCGGCGGCGGCGTCGGCCTCGCGGCGTACCGGGCGCTGTCCGGCGGTGGCACCCAGCCGGAGAAGTACGCTCCCGCTTCCAGTTTCGCCTTTGTCAAGATCGACCTCGACCCGGCGGCGGCACAGAAGTTGGCGATCCGCCGGTTCGCGGACAAGTTCCCGTCCTCGCCCACCCGCAAGGGCTCCGGGAACCTGCGGGACGACTTTGTCCGCAAGGTCTTCGAGGGCAACGGCAAGGTCAACTACGACCGCGACATCAAGCCGTGGCTCGGCGACCGGGCGGGGGTGGCCGGCTTCCTCATGGGCGGCAAGCCGACGGCAGAGCTGATCCTGCAGTACAAGGACAAGGAGCAGGCGCGCCGGGGGCTGGACAAGCTGGCTGCCGAGGGCGGCAAGCTGCACTACTCGCTGCAGGACGACTACGCGGTTCTCGCCGAGAGCCAGAGCGTGGTCGACGAGGCCGTGCGCCAGGCGGCGAAGTCCGACCTCGGCGGAGTCTCGACCTACAGCAAGGACGTCGGCGAGCTGACCGGCTCGCAGGTCATGACGGCCTGGGTCGACATCGAGCGAGCGGTGGCCGCGGCCCGGCAGAACCGCGCCGGCGGCGACCGGGTGCCGGCCGACCTGGTCAACCAGGCCAAGGGCCGGCTGGTCATCGGCGTGCATGCCGGAGACGACTATCTCGAGTTCGAGGGTGCGACCTTCGACGCACCGACGACGGCCGCCAGCGGCGCCGCCACCGACATGATCCGCGGGCTCCCCGACGGCACGCTCGCCGCCCTGTCCATCGGTGACCCGGGCCAGGCCGTCATGGCCGCCTTCGACGGTTTCCGCGACACACCCGGGTTCAGCCAGATCGCCCCCAACCTCAACGCGATCCAGCAGGAGACCGGCCTGAAGCTGCCGGACGACCTGGCCACCCTGCTCGGGCGCTCGGCCGTCGTGGCGCTGGGCAGCGTCCCCTCCGGCGGCGCCGGCGTGCCGGATGTCGGCCTGCGCAGCCGCCCGACAGATCCGGGCGCCGGGCGCAAGATCGCCGAGCAGATCGCGGCGCTGGCCCGCTCCTCGGGAGGCGGGGTCACGGTGGAGACGCAACAGGCCGGCGACGACGTCATTCTCGCCGTCGGCAACGGGTACGCCGGACGCCTTGCCGCGGGCGGCAAGCTGGGCGGGAGCAAGCTGTTCCGCACGGCGATGGGTGACCTGCCGGACAAGGTCAGCCTGGCCACCTTCGTGGACCTCGGCGCTCTGCTGCGCAACGTGTCCCGGGACACCGAGGACGCGCGTCACCTCCGCGCCGTCGGAATGTCGGTGCGTCAGGACGGCAGGACCCAGCGGCTACGGATCCGGATCGTCGCCGGCTGAAGGACCGATTGCCAATCCTTGGTCAAGTCGATAGAAATTTCCTCGAGGCCGGGTGACGTGCCCAGGCCCGAAGTTCCGAGGGGGGAACCATGTTGAAGCGGTTCGGCGTAGTACTGGTCGGGTTGGCCACGCTGCTCGGCCCGGGGGTGGCGCTGGCGACGCCGGCATCGGCGAGCACCGGGGTGGTGCGCACCAGCCCAGACGCGACAGCCGTGTCGAGGACGTTCTGCAACTCCAGCGGCTCCTACTGCATGACCGTCAACTACCAGTCGGTGAGCGGCGGGGTCTACGTCACCACGATCACGTCGAGGGGCCGCACGACGGGCGCCGGCTGCGCCAGGGAGTACGTCGTCGTCAACGGCAGCTACACCCGCGGGACCAACCGGGTGTGCTACGGGCGCGGCGACATCCTCACCGCGCGCCACACCGTCAACGAGAAGTTCCGTTGCGGCACCACGGTGCTGGTCGACTGGCGGGGTGCCAACGCGCCGGTGGGCCGACCGGGCTTCAGGGTCACCTGCTAGTGATCGCCGGAAGGAGGGGGTGGGCCTCAGGGCCGCCCCCTCCTCCGGGCTGTCCGGCGTCGTCGCCGATCGCCAGCAGCTCGTTCATCGAGCCCGACCGGAAGCCTCGCGGATCGACCTCGACCGAGTCGAAGCCCGCCACCCCTGCCAGCAGGTCCGGGCACCCGGTCAGGACGGAGACGAGCGGGGCGTCCACCTCGACGCGCGCCCGACCCGATCCCAGGTCGCGAACCCGCAAGTCGCGGACCACCAGTCCGGCGGCTGCCAGCGCCAGCCGCAGCGAGGCCTCGGCGCGGTTGACCCGGGCCAGCCCGGCCGACGTGATCTCTACGCCGTACGCCAACCGGCTGGACAAGCACGCCGCCGCCGGCTTGTCCCACGTGTCCAGGCCCCACTGCTGGCTCGCGGCACGGACCTGCGCCTTGGTCATCCCGGCGTCGCGCAGCGGCGCCACCGCCCCGCGCTCCGCCGCCGCCCGGATGCCGGGACGGAAGCCGGCCACGGCGTCGTCCGCGTTGGTTCCGGTCGCCACCGTGGCGAGCCCCAGCCGGCCGGCGAGCGGCGTGAGTACGTCGAGGAGCTCGGCCTTGCAGAAGTAGCACCGCTCGCCGGAGTTCGCCCGGTAACCCGCACGGCGCATCTCCAGCGTCCGCGGAGCCTCGTGCCGTACGCCGAGCTCGGCAGCGAAGCGAGCCGCCGCCTCCAGCTCGCCGTCGGCGAGGCTTGCGGACACGGCGGTCGCCGCCACCACTCGGCTCCGGCCGAGCGCACGGACGGCGGCCGCCAGCAGAAAGGCGGAGTCGGCGCCGCCGGAGAAGGCCACCAGCACCGACTGCAGGCCGCGCAGCTGTTGCTCGAGCGCGGCCAGCCGCGGGGCCAGCTCGTCGTCCACGTCGCAAGACTACGTCGGGCCATGAGGCGCTGGCCCCTCGCCGACGGTGGGGGCGAGGAACCAGCGCCCGAGAGGTGTCTCGGCCGCTGAGCGACCCGGCGACATCCTCCGAACGGCCGTCCCCGGCATCGGCTATTTGCAGTAATGGGCATCATGCGTGAGGCTGCGCGGGACTCAAGTGAGAGGTGGTGATGTCGATGCGTGGCCGCACTTGGATCTAAGCCAGGCCGTGGTGCCTCGATGACGGGGTACGGCAGCACACCGACGGTGGGTGCTGACCCGCAGGCCCCGTGAGGCGCCCGCGGTGCGGGCGGCCCGAGGCTGGCCGTCCGCGCCGCCTGGGCCTCCCCACCTCCTACACTGTTGACCTGCGAGGGCTTCCGCTCCACGCCGACCGTAAGACCTTCGCTGACGTGGAGGGGACCTGGTGCCCGGCTCCGCAGGCGAAGTCCGGCTAGCCCACCGCCGGGGTACGACGATCCTGCTGGCGGCGGCGGCGGCTTCGTACCTGGGCGACGAGATCGCGGCCATTGCGCTGGCCATCGCCGTACACGACGACACCGGCTCAGGCTTCGCCGTCGCAGCCGTCGTCGTCGCCACCCTGCTCCCGTTGGCCCTGCTCGCGCCGCTGACCGGCTGGCTGGTCGACCGCTTCGAGACGACCCGGACCCTGAGTCTGCTGGCGGCCGCGCAGTGCGGCGTGGTCGTTCTGTTGACTCAGGTGACGAGCCTGGGCGGCCGGCTCGCCCTGATCTGTCTGCTCTCCACCGCGACGGCCGCGACGGCGACCGGGCTGCTCGCCCTCGCCCCCACCGCGGCGGGGAAGGCCCGCGCCAAGGAGGTGCTCGGCTACCTCTCGGTCGCCTCGCGGGCGTCGGCGGCCCTAGGCCCGGTCGTCGGTGGCGTGCTGGTGAAGGTGGCCGGCGTCCGAGGCGCGTTGCTGGCCGACGCCGCCACCTTCGTCGTCTTCGCGGTCGCCTTCCGGTTGGTCGGCTTCCGCCGGCGGCCCGAGCCGACCCCGCCACCGGCGGCCGGCGAGCACGAGCCGCATCCGGCCCTACGGGGCATGGTGACGCTCTGGCAGGATCAAGTCCTGCGCCGGGTCGTCGGCGTCCTCGTGCTGGCGATCGTCTTCATCGGCATCTCCTACGTCGCCACGGTGTTCTTCGCCAAGGACGTCCTCGACGCCGGAAATGTCGGCGTGGGTCTACTGCTGGCGGCCCAAGGTGTCGGCATGACCGCCGGCTGTTACGGGATCCGGTGGATTGACACCGCGCGGCTGGCCCCACTGGCGCTGGCCGTGCCGGCGGTCGCGGGCGCGGGCTTCCTCCTGTCGGCGGCGGTGCCGACGCTGGCGGTGGCGGCCGTGGGGTTCACGGTGGCCGGTCTGGCCAGTGGACTGGGCCTGACCGCGATGCGCGCGCTGGTCGTGGAGCGCGTCCCCGACGGCCTGCTCGGCCGGGTCTTCGCCGCCGAGGGCGCCATCGGTACGACGGGGGAGCTGCTCGCCCTGCTCCTCGGCGGCGCCCTGGTGAGCGCCTTTGGCGGGCGGTCCGCACTCTGGGTCGCCGGTGCCGGCGCCACGGCGGCCACCGGCATGGCGGTGGCACTCGGCTGGTTCGGCCGCTCCGGCGTACCGACCGGCGGGGTGCCGGCCGACTCGGTGATAGCGCTGCCGGTGACCACGGTCGACCTGCGGGCGCCGCACGACGTCGACGTGAGCGTCCGCGGGCAGCCCGAGTAGCCGACCGGACCTTCCAGCCACTACCCGGGTCCTGCGCCACGGCACCCGCCGCTGCTCGGTGGCTGTCGCCGAAACTCATGCGAAAGGGGCGGCCCGCAGATGCGGAACCGCCCCCTTCGAACGCTCTTTCGGGGACTAGAAGTCCATGTCCCCACCCATGCCGCCGCCACCCGGGCCGGCCGGAGCCGACTTCTCGGGCTTGTCGGCGATGACCACCTCGGTGGTCAGGAACAGCGCGGCGATCGACGCGGCGTTCTGCAGCGCCGACCGGGTGACCTTCGCCGGGTCGATGATGCCGGCGGCAATCATGTCGACGTACTCGCCGGTAGCGGCGTCGAGCCCATGACCCGGCTCGAGGTTGCGCACCTTCTCGACCACCACGCCGCCCTCGAGGCCGGCGTTGATGGCGATCTGCTTGATCGGGGCCTCCAGCGCCAGCTTGACGATGTTGGCGCCGGTTGCCTCGTCACCGGTGAGGTCGAGCTTGCTGAAGGCGGTGGTGGCGGCCTGCAGCAGCGCAACGCCACCACCGGCCACGATGCCCTCCTCGACCGCCGCCTTCGCGTTGCGGACGGCGTCCTCGATGCGGTGCTTGCGCTCCTTCAGCTCGACCTCGGTGGCCGCGCCGACCTTGAGGACCGCGACGCCACCGGCCAGCTTGGCCAGCCGCTCCTGCAGCTTCTCCCGGTCGTAGTCGGAGTCGCTCTTCTCGATCTCGGCCCGGATCTGGTTGACCCGACCGGCGATCTGGTCGGCGTCGCCGGCGCCTTCGACGATGGTGGTCTCGTCCTTGGTGACGACGACCTTACGGGCGCGGCCGAGCAGGTCGAGGTTGGCGTTCTCGAGCTTGAGGCCGACCTCCTCGCTGATGACCTGGCCACCGGCGAGGATCGCGATGTCCTGCAGCATGGCCTTGCGACGGTCACCGAAGCCCGGCGCCTTGACGGCGGCCGACTTGAAGGTGCCGCGGATCTTGTTGACGACCAGGGTGGCCAGCGCCTCGCCCTCGACGTCCTCGGCAATGATCGCCAGCGGCTTGCCGCTCTGCATGACCTTCTCGAGCAGCGGCAGCAGGTCCTTCACCGCGGAGATCTTGCTGTTGGCGATGAGCACGTAGGGGTCGTCGAGGACGACCTCCATGCGCTCCGGGTCGGTGACGAAGTACGGCGAGATGTAGCCCTTGTCGAAGCGCATGCCCTCGGTCAGCTCGAGCTCGAGTCCGAAGGTGTTGCTCTCCTCGACGGTGATGACGCCTTCCTTGCCCACCTTGTCCATGGCCTCGGCGATGAACTCCCCGATCGAGGTGTCACCGGCCGAGATCGCGGCCGTGGACGCGATCTGCTCGCGCGTCTCGACGTCCTTCGCGCTGTTGGACAGTGCCTCGGACACCGCCTCGACGGCGGCCTCGATGCCCTTCTTCAGCGCCATCGGGTTGGCGCCGGCGGCCACGTTGCGCAGGCCCTCCTTGACCAGCGCCTGGGCCAGCACCGTGGCGGTCGTCGTACCGTCGCCGGCCACGTCGTCGGTCTTCTTGGCGACCTCCTTGACGAGCTCGGCGCCGATCTTCTCGTAGGGGTCCTCGAGCTCGATCTCCTTGGCGATGCTGACGCCGTCGTTGGTGATCGTGGGGGCTCCCCACTTCTTCTCCAGCACGACGTTGCGGCCCCTCGGGCCGAGCGTCACCCGGACGGCGTCGGCGAGCTGGTTCATGCCCCGCTCCAGGCCCCGCCGCGCCTCCTCTTCGAACGCGATGATCTTGGTCATGTGGACTGCCTCCGCTGCTGTCAGTGAGGTCGAGAAGACCGGGCTCGGCGCCCGCGACGGATGGTCGGGTCGGCGTACGCCGACGCGACCTCACCGGTCCGGCCTGTCACTCGACGATGCCGAGTGCCAACGACTGTTTAGCACTCTACACCGGAGAGTGCAAGCCGTGGTGCCGGCCGCGGGAGCGAGTGACAGTGCCCCACGTCACCTGTCCAGCTGGTGCGGTCGGCGTCCTCGAGGTTCTCGCCGGGTCGCGACATGACACCGGCCCGGTCCCTGACAGGGCCGGGCCGGTGCAGGTCTTGGCGCGAAGCTAGACCGGTCGAACCTTGTCGGCCTGCGGGCCCTTCTGGCCCTGGGTGACGTCGAACTCCACCCGCTGCCCCTCGTCGAGGCTGCGGTAGCCCTCTGACTCGATCGCGCTGTAGTGCACGAATACGTCTGCGCCGCCGTCAACAGCGATGAAGCCGTAACCCTTCTCCGCGTTGAACCACTTGACGGTGCCTTGTGCCATCTGCCACTCCCTGCCCCCCGGAGCTTCGGATCCGCACGGCGCGGACCCGGGTCTTCATGGCCCGGGACCCCGTGAGGGCAGCGAGGCCCGGAATCGTTCCGCGGGCGTGGGCCTATCCGGATGGCAGAGCACGTGCACGCCGAACATCGACCGTGCGGACCATACAACCGCAGCGGGTCGCCGCCGCAACATTCCTAACGCGGACACCGCAGAATGCGGGAATGGGCACCCGGGCGGTCTACAGCGACCTGGACGGCACCATGGTCGGACCGGGCGGCTCGTTCTTCCGGACCGAGGAGGGCGGCCTCAGCCTCGAACCCGCCCGCGCCCTCGTCGAGCTGCACGAGGCCGGCATCGCCCTGGTGCTCGTCTCCGGCCGGACCCGGCCGCAGCTGGTGGAGGCCTGCCGGATCTTCGGCGCCGACGGCTTCATCGCCGAGCTCGGTGCGGTCCTCGGGTGGGAGGGCGGCCGGCGCTCGCGGGTGCTGGCCGGGGAGATGCCCACGTCCTACGGCGCGACGCCGGTGCAGGTGATGGAGGAGCTCGGGGTGGTGGAGCGGCTGCTCGACCGGTACGCCGGCCGGCTGGAGTACCACTCCCCCTGGCACCTGGGCCACGAGGTGGACGTGATGCTCCGCGGCCGGGTCGACGTGGCGCAGGCGCAGGACTGGCTGGCCGACCAGGGCTACCCCTGGCTGCGGCTGCGGGACAACGGGGTGCTGCCGGCCCGGCGCCCGACCACCTTGGACCCGGTAGCGGTGCCGGCACACGTCTACCACCTGATGCCGGCCGGACTGTCCAAGGGCCGCGCCGTAGCCGAGGACCTGGCTCGGCGCGGGCTGAGCGCGGCAGAGGCACTGGCGATCGGGGACTCCGCCAGCGACCTGGACATGGCCACGCATGTCAGCGCTCTGTGGCTGACGGCGAACGGCGCCCGGCAGGAACACCTGCAGGAGCTGCTCGCCGGGCTGGCCAACGTGCGGGTGGCCGATGCAGCGGTCGGCCTCGGCTGGGCGCAGGCCGTGCGCTGCGCCGTGGCCGGCGATCCGGACGCCACCTAGAGCGGGTCACGGTCGCTGGCCGCGGCGCCGTCAGCCGCTACCGATCGCCGCGGTCAGGGCGGCGAGCAGCGCCACCACGCCCGAGGGTCCCTCGACCACGATGTCCGCCCGCTCCCGCAGCGCCGAGACCTCCGCCGAGTCGCTGCAGACCGTCACACCGGGGATGCCGTCATCGCGGAGGCTCGCCACGGCGTCGTACGCCGGCAGGTCCCCGAGGTCGTCGCCCGCGAAGAGCACCGCGCCGGCCTCCCGGTCTCGAGCGAGCTCGACCAGCGCCCGGCCCTTGTCGACCCCGGGTGGACGCAGCTCGATGACCAGCCGGCCCAGCGACGCCTCGAGCCCGGTGGCCGCCGCCAGCGCCGCCAGTGGCGCGCGCAGCCGCTCCAGGGTCCGAGCCGGGTGGGGAAGTCGCCGCGTGTGCACCGCGAGCGCGTGCCCCTTGTCCTCGATCGCCAGCTCCGGGGAGACGCCGGCGACGCCGAGCAGCGCGGGCAGCCGCTCCCTGGCGACGGCGACGCCGACCCGCGGTTCGGGGATCTTGCGCTGCCCGGTGGCGGCGTCGTAGCGCTCCAGTCCGTACTGACCGAGGACGACGAGCCGCTCCAGGCCGGCCGCGTCCCGCATGCCACCGAGGTCGAGTACGTCCGCGACCGACCGGCCGGTAACCACCGCCACGGTCCCGATGACGCCGGCCAGTCGGCCGATCGTGGCCACCGCGTCGGGATGCGGAACAGCCGAGCCGGGATGCACGACGATCGGGGCGAGCGTGCCGTCGTAGTCGACGGCGACCAACGCACGAGCCGGCTGGGAAAGGATCGCGGCCATCCCGGCGGCGCCGGCCGGCGTCGAAGACTCGGGCAGCCGCACGGCGCGAGCGTAGCCGCGGCCCCGCCGCTACGGCCGGAAGTCGCGGGTGAGCACCACCGTCAGGCCGGTTCCGGGCAGCCCGACGGGGCGCGGCAGCACCAGGCGTACGGCGGGAAAGCGGGTTGCGAACAGGCGCGCGACGCCCTCTTCCCCGGCGGCGTAGTAGACGGTCGTGACCGATACCCGGCGGTCGCGGTAGTTGCCGGTTCCCCGCACCGGCCAGTCCCTGGCGCGGATCGTGACGGCGGCCCGTGCCGCGAGCCCGGCGACCCGGGTGTTGTTCAGGACCAGGACGGGCAGCAGGGCCGGCGGTACGGCGGGGCTGGCGGTGCCCGGAGTCGGGCGCGTCGCCGTGGTGTCCACCGCCCGCTGCGTGCGCAGCGGGGGTGGCTTGCCGAAGAGCACCGTCATGACGGTGACCAGCGCCGCCACCACGGTGACCGCCAGCACCGACTCCAGCACTTCGCGCCCCCTGCGACCCGGCGCGAAGGGCCGCCGGCGCTTGGCGGGGAGGGTCGTGCGCGGCGGCGGGATCGTGCGCGGTGGCGCCGAAGGCTGCCAGTCCGCCGGGGGGCCAGGAGGCCGCCGGCGGGCGGTGGCGGAAACGCCGATATGCGCTCGGGTCAGGTCTCCAGGCCGAGCCGGCGTGCCGAGCGGGCACGCTGCCGGCTGGCCCGCATCCGGCGTAGTCGCTTGACCAGCATAGGGTCGACCGCAAGGGACTCGGGACGGTCTATCAGAGCGTTGAGCATCTGGTAGTACCTGGTCGCCGACATGTCGAAGAGCTCACGGATCGCCGACTCCTTGGCCCCGGCGTACTTCCACCACTGTCGTTCGAAGCCCAGGATCTCCCGCTCTCGCTCGGTCAGCTCCGAGCTGCGCGGGAGGCCGGCGGCAGGGGCGTTGGCGGCGTCCATGCACGTCCTCCGTCGGGCCGAGAAATGGAGAATGACAGCGATGGCATTCTGGCACGGTGGGGCACCTAACCCATGGAGGCCGACCGTGGCGCTGGCACCGTTGCCGGCCGGACTACCGCCATCACCGCGAGACCAGGAGCACGCAGGCGACGACGACGCCCAGAATCACGACGACGCCCCGCAGCAGGCTGGGCGGCAGCCTGCGGGCCACCCCGACCCCAAGGGTGCCACCGATGTAGGCCGCCACCGCCAGGATCGCGGCGTACCCCCACGCGACCCGGCCGGAGAGCACGAAGACCGCCGCGCCGACAACGTTGATGAGCAGCGAGAGCAGTCCCTTGAGCGCGTTGAGCCGCTGGAGCTCATCGTCGATGAGCACGCCCAGTACGCCGAGCAGCAGCACGCCGAGGCCCGCACCGAAGTACGAGCCGTAGACCGCCCCGACGAAGACCGCCACCCGCACCACCCACGTCACCTCGTTCCCGGCCGTCTCGCCGCGGCGATGCCTGGCCACAGCGGCGGCGAGAGGAGCCTGGACGGCGAGCAGTGCGGTCGAGAGCAGGATGAGGAACGGGATCACGGCGCGAAAGGCGGCTGCCGGTGTCACCAGCAGGATCACGGCTCCGGTCACGCCGCCGAGCACGCTCGCGGGTCCCAGCGAGCGCATCCGGGAGCCCTGTCCGCCCAGCTCACGCCGGTAGGCGACCGATCCGCCGGCGTACCCGGTCAACAGGCCGACGGAGGACGTGACGTTCGCGGTCACCGGGGCCATCCCAGTGGCCAGCAGGGCCGGAAAGGTCACGAGCGTCCCGCCGCCGGCGACGGCGTTCAAAGCGCCGGCGAGAGCTCCAGCCGCAGCTACGAGGGCCGAGTCCGCCGGCGTCACGGGGCGTGGGGTTTGCGGTTCCGGTACCGGGCGGGCTCGTCGTGATCCACAGCGGGAGTATCCTCCCGCGGGTGCCCAAGGGCGTGTGCGCGTTCCTGCTAGCCGGCGCCTTCGGCGCTAGCGGGCTGCTCGGTGTGGGGAGGGCTGCGGCGACCGAGGGCTACCCCCGGATCCTCTCCGTCAATGCCAGCCAAGCGCCGCAGGTCGAGATCGAAGCGGTCGTGCCACCACTGCTGGCCGGGCAGACAGTGCCGGTCGATGCCTTCAGCGTGGTCGAGAACGGCCGCCGGCTGCCCCTCACTTCGGTAACCCGGGTGGCGCCAGCCGATCTACGAGTCGTGCTTGTGCTGGACACCGCGGTCTCGGCGGCCACCCTCGCCGCGGAGCAAGGGGCCGCCCGCGACTTCGTGTTCGAGCTTCCGCCCCAGGCTCAGATCGGCGTGGTCTCCACCGACCCGGAGCCCAGCGTCGTGATCCCATTGGGCACAGATCGCGGCGCCACGATCCGTGCCGTGGTCGGGCTGGCGCCCACGGCACCGAACTCCGCCGGCGATGTCACCCGCACGCTGGAGCTTGCGCTAGGGGAGCTCAAGCCGGCGGTGGGTACCGCCGTGGTCGTCATGGTCGACTCCCGGCCGACCGCAACGGCGGTGCCAGGGTCAGTGTCCAGCGCGGCGACGGCCACCGACTCAACCGTCTACCCGATCGTCCTGGCCGACCCCCCGCCCGGCTACCTCGGCGGCCTGCCCGGTAGAAGCGGCGGCCGGGTGCTCCCGGTCGAGAGTGCGGAACGCCTGCTCTCGGCGTACGAGGTCGTGGTGGGCGAGACGCTAAGTCGCTACCGGATCGCGTTCCGCACCACCACGAGTGGCAGCCACACCGCCGACCTGACTGTAAGCAGCCAGGGAATCCGCGGGACCACCGCGTTCGTCGTTCAGCCGGGTATCGGACCCTCAAGCACGCCGAACAGGAACGAGTTCAAGGGCAGTACCCGTAAGAAGACCAGCGGCGCCAGCACCAGGTTGCTCGTCGGGCTGCTGCTCGTCGGCCTGCTCCTGCGGCTGGCGTGGCGGGTCACCCGCAGGACGTGACCGTTCAGCGCGGGACGGCGTACACCAGGACGTTGTCGCGGTAGGAGCGACGGCCCTTGTCATAGCTGCCCCCGCAGGTCACGAGGACCAGCCGCGGCGCGCCGCCGGCCCGGGTCAGGTCACCGACGGGCAGTCGCGGCTTGGCGACCATCCGCCGGGCCACCACCGTGAACCCGGCCACGCTGCCGTCGGCGCGGACGATCTGAAGGGTCGCCCCGGGGGCCAACCGGTCGAGGCGGAAGAACACTCCAGGCGAGTGCCCCTTGTCGACGTGCGCCGCCATCAGGGCCGTGCCGGCGTCACCCGGCAGGGCGCCGGCCCCGTACCAGCCGACCCGCACCAGGTCCTCCGGTACGGCGAGCTGGCCGTCCGCGGCCACGCCCACGCCCGCGACCGGAGCGTCGATGCCCAGAGCCGGGATGCGCAACCTGACCGGTGCCCGAAGGGTCGCGGCGGCCAGATCCCGCAGCTGGGCGGAGTGGGTTGCGACAAGATCCGGTGACGGGGCCGCCGACGCGACCACCGACAGTCGGGCGGCGGGCACCGCGCCGGTGTCCGCAGGTGCGGCTCGCCCGCCGGAGTTGGCCACCCCGACAACGCCCGCGCCGGCGAGCGCCAGCGCGACGAGGACTCGGAGCAGTCGGGTCACCTTTGGCGCTGGGCGCGCCGCGTCGGCACGATCAGCAGGACACCGGCCAGGAGCAGAGCGGCGGCGGGCCATGGGACGGACCGCGACGTCGCGGCCAACCCTGCGTTGCCGGTCGGGACGCCGGTCAGGGCCCGTGCGTCGCTGACCCGGGCCAGCCAGGTCAGCGTGCCCTCCGATGCGGAGCCGATCAGGTAGACCGTGGTCACGCTGCCCGCTCGCAGCGGCACGTCCTGCGGTGCCAGCACGGGCGTGCCGTCGGCCCCCGTCACAGCGACGGCGTGCTTGCCGGCGGGAAGATCGTTGATGACCTGCTGCGGACCGCCGGACAGCTCAGGACCCACGGCCTTGCCGTCCAGGGTCACCCGCACCGTCGGCGCCGCCGCGATGTGCCGGACGACCAGGCGGGCCTTACCGGTCGGGACGGCGGCACCGCGCTCGCTGAACAGGGTGAGGGAGGGCTTGCCCTCGGAGGTCAGGCCGACCGCGGCGCTGACCAGCCCGCCGGCCGGCACCGTCACGGTCTTGGTCAGCACCGGAGTGGCGGTCGGGTCGTTCGCACGGCGTACGACCACCGAGTGCGTCCCGGCGGTGAGCGTCAATGGGTCGGTCGTGCGCTCCGGCTGGAACGCGCTGAGTGCCCGGTTGCCGTCGACGTCGACGTTGGCCACCAGGCCGCGTACGCCGTGCACGATCACGACCTGCCCCGTGGTGGAGACGGCAGCGAGCGCCGGCGCGCCCGATGACATCGCCGCGAACAGGGCCACTCCGGCGGCGACAACCCGCATCAGGACACTTCCTCACGCTCGAAGGGTGCGCGACCATACTCCGGCACCGGTGCATGTTCGCAAGCGGTCAGGTTCTGGACGTCCCGACCGCGCCGACCCTTGGACTTCGTGCGCCGATTCGGCGCGCATACGCGCACGGTACGCCCGTTCCGAACGGCGGGGGCAGCCTTGGCGGAACTCAGACCCGTCGCAGCCCACCCAGGACAGCGCCGACGGCATGACCGACCAGCACGGCGAAGAGCAGGGTGCCCACGCCGACCGTCCCGCCCAGTGCGGCGCCGACGACCAGGACGGTGGCCTCGATTCCGAAGCGCACCCAGCCGACGGGCCATCCGGTGCGCCGGCACAGGCCGGTCATCCAGCCGTCCCGGGGGCCGGCGCCGAGGTTCGCGGTCAGGTACAACCCGCTCGCGAGGCCGATGCAGGCCACCGCGACGAACACCGCTACGAGCCTCGGAGCGATGCCGGTGGGAGCGGGGAGCAGGGGCAGCATGACGTCGATCGCCAGGGCGACGATGACGGCGTTGGCCAGCGTGCCGAGGCCGGGCCGCTCCCGCAGCGGAACCCAGGCCAGCAGGACGGCGAGGCTGACCAGCAGGGTGGCGCCCCCGATGCTGAGCCGACTGTGTCGCGAGATGCCTTGCGCCAGCACGGTCCACGGGGAGTTGCCCAACCCGGCGTCGACGAGCACGGCCTCCCCCGTTCCGAACAGCCACAGACCCCCTACCAGCACGAACAGCGTGCCAGGGCGGGCGCGCCAGCGGGACCTGCGGGCACTCCACGGCATCACCGGCACGGGCTCCCGCTCCCCGCCGGGCGCCGCAGGTCGTCGTCTTCCCCGCCTCCGACCAGTCCACGTGTCGGACCCGTACGCGAGCCATGACGCAGGCCAACGCCGGCGAACGGCCATCTGCTCAGCTCCCGCCTTCGGTTGAGGCCCTGGGCCCGTTGAGTTGCCGTCTCTCCAGGCTGACACTGAAACAGTGCAGAACGCTCTCGCTCTCGGCGGCCTGATGCTGCTGCCGACGGTTCTCGGTGCCGCCGGGGTGGCCGGCGCCCGGTTGTTCCGCCATGTCCAGGAACGGCGGCGCCGGGCGATCGCCGCAGGTCCGTCGATCGAGCGACTCGGTGCCGATCTCCGCCGCCTGCATGCATCGCTGCGATCCGGCGACGAGCCCGTCCCGCGACCGGGGCGGGGGTTGCGGCTCCGGGCCACCCGCGCGGCCTTGGTTCTCCGTCGCCGACGCCGAGCAGGAGCGGCGATTTCAGAAGCGGCTCGCTGATCCGACCAAGCGTTGGAAGCTCTCCCGATGGACCTCGAGTCGCGGGCAAAATGGGTGGAGTACTCGAAGGCGAAGGACACGATGTTCGCGGCGACCGACATCCCGGAGGCCCCGTGGTACGTCGTGGAGGCGGACGTGAAGAAGCGCGCACGCCTCAACGTCATGCACCACCTGCTGTCCCTGGTGCCGTACGAGGACCTGACGCCCCAGCCGCTGGCGCACCCAGCACGTCGTACCGGACGTGGTCCCGGTCTTTGGGCGGTAGGCCGAGAGCCGACCGCCCGCCCGGGGGTGTCGGGGCTGGCGCGCCAGCAGCGGGTGAAAGGTCGTCCTCCCGTGCGGGCGAGCTAGCCGCCCGGTCCGCCCTGGAGGGCGGGCCTGCCTCCGACGACGACGGTGGCGTTGCGCTCGTCCGAAGTGGCCACCCGCGGGATCAGCCCGCTGCGGGCGAAGGCGTCGGCAGTCTGCGGCGCCTGGCGCTCGCTCGTCTCGACCAACAGGTGTCCGCCCGGGGCCAGCCAAAGTGGTGCTGCGGCGGCTACCCGCCGCTGGACGTCAAGCCCGTCCGAGCCGCCGTCCAGCGCCAGCCGCGCCTCGTGCATGCGGGCCTCCGGAGGCAGCAGCTCGATCGCCTCGGTGGGTACGTAGGGCGTGTTGGCCACCAGGACCTCGACGCGACCGCGCAGGGTGGCGGGCAGCGGCTCGTAGAGGTCCCCTTCGTACACCTGAGCACCTGCGGCGGCGAGGTTGCGGCGGGCGCACCGCACCGCTGCGGGGTCGATGTCGACGGCGTACAACTCGACCCGGTCCAGGGCCGCGACCAGCGCGGCGCCCACTGCGCCCGAGCCGCAGCACAGGTCGACGACGACAGCTCGCGGCCGGGCGAGCAGGGTGGCCTGGCGCACGAGGAACTCGGTACGGCGGCGGGGTACGAAGACTCCGGGGTCCACGGCTATCCGCAAGCCGCAGAACTCCGCCCAGCCGAGGACGTGTTCGAGGGGAAGGCCAGCGACTCGCCGGTCGACCATGGCGGCGAGGTCGGCCGGCGTCCGCGCCGCGGAGATGAGCAACCGCGCCTCGTCCTCGGCGAAGACGCAGCCGGCGACCCGAAGCCTGGTGACGATGACGGAGCGGGGGCTAGGTGATCGGGAATCGGACCTGCGAGCTTTCGGGATGGGCAAACCGGCTCCTAGCGGTCGTTTGGGCAGGCCAAGCGCGGATCCCGACGTGCCGACGGCGGGATGGTGTCGGTCTCGGCCTGGTCAGCCGTCGAGAGCGGCACGTACCAACTCGCGGAACTCGTCGTCGGGAATGCGCTCGGCGTCCTCGGGCCGCACCCGGATGGTCCCCTTGCTCGTGACGAGGTCTGGGTGGCGGCCGGTGAAGCCGGCGTCGCCGCCGTGCTCCCAGCCGTAGAACGACAGCCCGTGCTTCCACACCCCGACGTAGAGGCGGCATCGGCCGACCTCGTAGGTGGGCATCTGGTGGGAGAGCATCACCGCGGCGTCGGGGTGCACCTCGAGGATCAGCCGGTGGATGCGGTCGAACAGCGGCCGGCGCTCAGGAGCGATGGCGTCGATGTAATCCCGCACGGCGTCGTCCATCGCCTGAGTCTGGCCCCTCTGTTGACAGGGTCGTTGTCAACCCGCACCGCTGGACCAGCGCTTTCGGGCCGTGCCCGTCCGGTTTCCTTGCCGCTCACTGCGAGAACCCGACAAAGAAGCCGAGATCGCACACGGAGGTGGAGCCGACGCCCGGACTCGAACCGGGAACCTGCCGATTACAAGTCGGCTGCGCTGCCAGATTGCGCCACGCCGGCGTACGGGGCGATGGTACGGCGGGCTCAGCCGGCCGAGGCGTCTTCCTGGGTCGTGAGGTGACCGTCCAGCTTGCGCTTGATCCGCTGCAGGGCGTTGTCGACCGACTTCACCTGCCGGTCCAGCATCACGGCGATCTCCTGGTAGGTCTTGCCGTCGACGTAGAGGCGCAGCACCTCGATCTCGAGGTCGGACAGCGCCTCGTCGAAGTGCCGCTGCAGCGCCTGGATGCGCTCGGCCGAGATCACCAGCTCGGCCGGGTCCGAGCTCGCGCCGGTCGGCAACGCGTCGGCGACGGTGCCTTCCCCGTCGGGGGCAGCTGAGGAGATGGAGACGTAGGAGTTCAGCGGCCCGTGCTTCTGCCGGGTGGCCGCCTTGATCGCAGTGAGAATCTGGCGGGTGATGCACACCTCCGCGAACGCGCGGAACGGTGCACCGATCTCCTCGTTGAAGTCGCGCACCGCCTTGTAGAGGCCGATCATGGCCTCCTGCATCAGGTCCTCGCGATCGGCCCCGACCAGGAAGTAGGAGCGGGCCCGCCCCCGGGCGAAGCCGCGGTAACGGTCGAGCAGCTCGACGAGCGCAGCCTCGTCGCCGGCGCGCAGCCGGCGTACCAGCTCGCCATCGGGCGGCCACACGGTCGGGCGGTCCAGCAGGGACTCGTCGACGGCCCCCGGTCGCTGCTGCACATGCACCCCCTCGGTGCGTTGCGTTCGTCCGCGAGGTGCCCGCGGTTCGCCTGCCGTCAACCCGCGCGAGAGGAGCCACGCCGCGTGGCGCAATGGTAGAGCGCCACCGCGGCGGCGACGCCGGCATTGAGGGACTCCGTCCCGGCGACCATCGGAATGCTCGCCGTGAGGTCGCACGTCTCGCCCACGAGTCGGGACAGGCCCCGGCCCTCGGATCCAACCACCAGCACGACGGGGTCGGTCGCGACCTCGAGCTCGGGCAGCGCCACGTCACCGTCGGCCTCCAGACCCACGACGGTGAGCCCGGCGGCGGCGTACGCCTTGAGCGTGCGCACGAGGTTGGTGGCCCGCGCCACCGGCAACCGGGCGGCGGCCCCGGCGCTGGCCTTCCAGGCCGTCGCCGTGAGGCCGGCTGACCGGCGCTCCGGCACCAGCACCCCGTGTGCGCCGAACGCGGCACCAGAGCGGATCACCGCGCCGAGGTTGCGCGGGTCGGTCACGCCGTCGAGGGCAACGAGCAGCGGTACGCCGGCATCGGTAGCGCGGGCGAGCAGGTCGTCCGGATGAAGGTAGGAGTACGGCGGCACCTGCAGCGCGAGGCCCTGGTGCACCGCCCCGGCGGTCATCCGGTCCAGTTCGCCGCGGCCCGCCTCGAGCACCGGTACGCCGCGCCGGCCGGCAAGGGTCAGCGCCTCGGACACCCGTTCGTCGGTCTCGACTCCGGTCCCGACGTACAGCGCGGTGGCGGGGACCTTGGCGCGCAGCGCCTCCACCACTGCGTTGCGACCGGCCACCGTCTCCGGCGCGTCGGCCTCCGGGCGCCCCGACCGGCGCGGCCCCGGCCTTGACGAGCGGCCGGGCTCGGGGGCTGGCCGCCGCGGCCGGTCGGAGCCGGAACCTCGGCCCCGACCGCCGCCGGGCGAGGCCCGGCGCGCCGCCGGATGCCCCGGCCGCTGCTCGGCCGGCGGTGTCGCCCCGCGGCCCTCGAGCCGCCGCCGCCCCTGCCCGCCGCTGCCGGTCGTCGCGCCCTTTCGCGCGGATCCCGTCTTGCCGGCCCGCCCCCCTTGCCCACCGCGAGATGTGCCACGTCCCCCTCGCTGCTCCGCCGCCATCTCGCGTCCTTCTCTCCGTCACGATGCCCAAGGGTCCTTACGCCGTGGCAGCGCCCGCTGACACGGTCAGCCGAGGTGCCAGCGGACGCCGTCCACGGTGTCCTCGACCACCACCCCCGCCGCCACCAGCGCGTGCCGGATGCCGTCGGCCGCCTGGAAGTCGCGACGCCCGCGCGCGTCGGCGCGCGCCGCCAGCGCCACCTGGACCAGCCCGTCCACGGTGGCTCGCAGGCGACCGTCGGATCCGCCCGCCGACGGCCACTGCGACACCGGGTCGAGCGCCAGGATCTCGAGCATCCGGCGTACGACGGCCAGCCAACCGGCCAGCACCGGCCGGTTGTGCTGGCTCAGCGCCGCGTTTCCGGCTCGCACCGCCCCGTGCACCGCACTCAGGGCGCGGGGCACCCCTAGATCGTCATCCAGCGCGGCGGCGAAGGACTCCTCGGCCGCCTTGGCCGCCGGCGCCTCGACGCCCAAGACCAGCGCCTCTGCCTCGCCGACACCCCCCAGCGCCTCGAGCGCGTTGCGCACGAAGGTCTCGATCCGCGCGTACGCCGCCTCGGCCTCGGCCAGCCCCGAGAGCGAGTAGTCCAGCGACGACCGGTAGTGGGGGGCGCCGAGGTAGTAGCGCAACGCCTGCGGACGGGCGGACTGCAGTACGTCGGCCACCGCCAGGGAGTTGCCGACCGACTTGCTCATCTTCTCGCCGGAGGTGTTGACCATGCCGTTGTGCAGCCAGTAGCGCGCGAAGCCGTCCCCGGCGCCGGCCGACTGCGCCAGCTCGTTCTCGTGGTGCGGGAAGAGCAGGTCGAGGCCACCGGCGTGGATGTCGAACTCGGAGCCGAGGTAGCGGGTGGCCATGGCCGAGCACTCGAGATGCCACCCGGGCCGGCCCCGCCCCCACGGCGTCTCCCACGACGGCTCTCCCGGCCTGGCGCCCTTCCACAGCGCGAAGTCGAGTGGACTGCGCTTGGCCGAACCCTCCACCGGCTCGGTGGCCAGCATCGCCTCGGGCGACTGGCGCGACAAGGCGCCGTACGCCGGCAGCGAACAGACGTCGAAGTAGACGTCGCCGCCCGCGGCGTACGCGTGGCCCGAAGCGATCAGCGCCGCGATCAGCGCCACCATCTCGGGCACGTGGCCGGTCGCCCTCGGCTCCACCGTCGGCGGCAGCACCTGCAGCGCGTCGTACGCCGAGGAGAAGGCGCGGGCGTTCGCCTCAGCGAGCGCGAACCACGGCAACCCCTCGGCTGCGGCGCCGGCAATGATCTTGTCGTCGATGTCGGTGACGTTGCGGACGAAGGTCACGGCATAGCCGCCGGCGAGCAGCCAGCGACGCAGGATGTCGAAGGCGATCGCCGAGCGGGCGTGTCCGACGTGCGGTCCGGCCTGCACCGTGGGTCCGCACAGGTAGACGCCGACCGAGCCCGGGTGCAGCGGCGTGAACGGACGTTGCCGCCGCCGAGCGGTGTCGTACAGCGCCAGGCCCACCCCGCCAGGGTAGGTGAGGGCCAGCGGTGCTGCCCCGGTCCCTCAGGCGGGGCCGTGGAAGACGACGTGCTCCGGCGAGAGCCGGATCACCACCCGCACGTCGCCCGGCCCGTCGTAGGGGTAGGGCCGCGAGCCGTGGTACTTCTCGTGCAGCTCGTCGATCAGCTCCCGACCGCCCTCCTCGGTCATGCTCACGTTGCCTCGGACCTCGAGGTAGTTGTACGGGTTCTCCTTCGGGAACAGCAGGGCCGTCGCGCGGGAGTCACGCTCGAGGTTGCGTTGCTTGCGCCGCCCCTTGACCGTCGACATCAAGACGTCGTCGCCGTCATGGGTGACCCAGACCACCGTCTGCTGCGGGCGGCCGTCCGGCTCGATGGTGGCCAGGGTGATGAACTCCTGGGCGTCGAGCCACGCCTTGGCCGGCTCGGGCAGGGTCTGGGGCACAGGTGCTCCTCGCTGGACTCGCTGGGAAGCCAGACGCTACCGGCGTACGACGAGCGCGGTCGCGATGGCCGCCAGCCCCTCCCCGCGGCCGGTGAGCCCGAGGCCGTCCGTCGTGGTGCCCGACACCGACACCGCGGCGCCTGCGGCCGCGGTCAACGCCGCCTCCGCCTCGGCCCGGCGCCCGCCGATGCGCGGCCGCTGCCCGATCACCTGGACCGCGATGTTGCCCACCGCCCAGCCCGCCGCCGCCAGCCGGCGAACGGTCTCCGTCAGCAGCTCCGCACCGCTGGCACCGGCCCACCGCAGGTCGGTGGTGCCGAACTGCGCGCCGAGGTCACCCAACCCGGCCGCAGCCAGCAGCGAGTCGCAGGCGGCGTGGGCGGCGACATCGCCGTCGGAGTGACCGGCGAGACCCGGTTCGTCAGGCCAGGGCAGGCCGGCCAGCCACAGCGAGCGGTCCGCGGTGAAACGGTGCACGTCGACGCCGGTGCCCACCCGCGGCAGGTCGGTCAGCGCGTCGCCGAGCGGTACGACGTCGGCCCCGCCGTCAACCGACACGGCCCACCCGCCGACGCTGGAGCACGGCCTCGGCCAGCAGCAGGTCGAGCGGCCGGGTCACCTTGAACGCCTCCTCGTGGCCGGGAACGAGCCGCACCGGCCGGCCCAACCGCTCCACGAGGGCGGCGTCGTCGGTCGCGGTCCCCGGTTCCGGGTCGGCCGCGTGCGCCTCGGCCAGCACCTCGCGGGCGAACCCCTGGGGGGTCTGCACCGCGCGCAACGCCGTACGGTCCAGGGTCTCGGTCACCGTGCCGTCCGGGTCCAGCCGCTTCACCGTGTCGACGACCGGTACGCCGGGAACCACCGCGCCCGAGCCGGCCTGCACCGCGGCGGCGACCCGGTCGGCGAGGTCGCTCGGTGCCAGCGGACGAGCGGCGTCGTGGACGAGGACCACGTCGACGTCGGGGGACAGCGCCGCCAGCGCCCGGGCGACGGACTCCTGGCGGGTCGCGCCGCCGGCCACCACCAGGACGTCGGCCGGCACCTCTCGGGCGAGCAGCGTGCTCACCGCGGCGACCTCCTCGAGGGGGACCGCGACGACGACCCGGTCCACCAGCCGGGCCCCGACCAGCGCCTGGACGGCGTACACCAGCATCGGCGTGCCGGCGAGCTCGCGCAGCGCCTTCGGTTGGCCCGGCCCGAGGCGGGTGCCTCTTCCGGCCGCGGGCACGATCGCGGCGACCGTCACCCGCATCTCCTCGCGCACCGTTGCACCCGTTGGCACCGTTGGGGTGCTCCGCCGAACCTGCCGACGGGAGAGTCTAGGTGGTGAGAACCTCGTCGAGGATGATCTCGGCCTTGTCCTCGTTGGTGCCCTCGGCCAGCGCCAGCTCGCTCACCAGGATCTGGCGAGCCTTGGCAAGCATCCGTTTCTCACCGGCGGACAGCCCGCGCTCGCGGTCGCGCCGCCACAGGTCACGCACGACCTCGGCCACCTTGTTGACATCGCCGGAAGCCAGCTTCTCGAGGTTGGCCTTGTAGCGACGGGACCAGTTGGTCGGCTCTTCGGCGTGCGGGGCACGCAGGACCTCGAATACATGGTCCAGGCCCTCCTGCCCGACCACATCGCGCACACCGACGAACTCGGCGTTGTCGGCCGGCACCCGGACCGTCAGGTCACCCTGGGCGACCTTCAACACGAGGTAGAGCTTCTCTTCGCCGCGAACGGTGCGGGTCTCGAGCGCCTCGATCAGGGCTGCCCCGTGATGGGGGTAGACAACGGTCTCGCCGACCTGGAAAGTCATGTCTGAAGATCCCCTTCCCCTGCGGTGAGGGTAGCACGCGAAAGGCCTAACCGAAACTCACCCTTTCGCCGTTACCGCAGGTCAGCGGCTTGATCCGGCCGCGTTCACCCCTTGACAACCGCCCCGGGAAGTGCTTGGGGCGGGGTAGATGGTGGGGCCTACCGGAAAGCCGGCCGCACCTTCGAACCGATCGGCGCCCATACTGCCGGCATGGTGGTGGCCGGCGGGCCGACGAGCGGTGACGAGGCCCGGTACGACGTGCACGTGCCCGATGACGCGCGTGGGCTGGAGCTCGACGTGCGGGCGTGGCGCCGGGAGCAGGCCGCCACCGCGCGGCGGGCCCGGCTGGGCCGGCTCTTCCTGACCCGTCGCTGGCACCGGTACGGGCTGTCCGGACCACTCGTTGCCGGCGTCCTGTCGGTCGTCGCGGTGTTCGGCACCCTGCTCGCGCTGGTGGTGCCCAGCGGCAGCCGGGAGCGGGCGACACGCCAGCCGCTCGACGCGGCACCCCCCGCACCGGTCGGCAGCGTCGGTGGGCTCGTCGTCGACCGGCAGCTGCGGATCAATGGCGCCGGCCGGCCGGTCCGCGACCTGCGACCGGCCGTCCTCGCGCTGCTGCCGAGCCCCTGCCGATGTGGCGACCTCGTGGACGAGCTCAGCGGACAGGCGGCCGAGTTCGGTCTTCGGCTGGTGCTCGTCGCGTCTGGCGCCCACGACGACGAGCTGGCCGCCCTGGTGGCCGCCGCGCGGCACGGGTCGGCGCTGCCGGCGTACGACGTCGAGGGCCGGCTGGCCGCTGACTACGCCGCCCGCGGGCCGACCGTGGTGCTGGTTCGCGACGACGGACGGGTCACGGGCGTGGAGCGGGAGGCGCGACCCGGCCTGCGGCGCGAGTCAGCCCTGCGGCGCCTGGTCCAGACCCCGACCTAGCCGGTCTGGCGCAGCAGCGCCGCGTAGAGCGTGAGACCAGGCCCGAAGGCCATCGCGACCACCGCGTCACCCGGTGCGAACGACCGCTCCCGGCACAGCTGCTCCAGCACGAGCAGCACCGTGGCGGAGGAGGCGTTGCCGTAGTCGCGCAGCACGTCGTACGACGGCGCCAGCGCCGCCGGGGAGAGGCCGAGCCGCTCGCCGACCACCTCGACGATCCGCCGCCCGCCCGGGTGCACGGCCCAGCCGGCCACGTCGCCGACCGCCAGCCCGTGCCGGCCCAGCAGCCCCTCCACCACCGGGCCGACATGGCGAGCCAGCACGGAGGGAACCCGCGCCGACAGGCCCATCCGGAAGCCGAGATCAGTGACGTTCCAGGTCATGTGGTCGCTGGTGGAGACGTCGGTGTGGGCGACCACGTCGACCACCTCGAGCCCCGGCGCGTCCGGGCGCAGAACGAGGGCCGCCGCCGCATCCGAGAAGAGCGCGGCGGCGACCATCTGCTCCAGGTCGTCGGCGGTCGGGTGCGGCCCGCGGGCGGTTGCGCTGGCCGGCTGGACGTGCAGGCTGGTGAGCTCGAGGCAGACCAGCACGGCGGGGCGCGCGCGGGCGACCACGAAGTCGGCGGCCGCGCCGAGCGCCGGCAGCGCCGCATAGCAGCCCATGTGGCCGATCATCAGCCGGTGCACGTCCGGCCGCATGCCGAGGTCCCGGCCGAGCGCGATGTCGAGACCGGGCGTGGCGTAGCCGGTGCAGGACACCACCGCCAGCAGCCCGACCTCGGCGGCGTCCATGTCGGCGTCGGCCAGCGCGGCGGCGACCGCGCCCTTGCCCAGCGGCAGCGCCTCGGCGGCGTAGCGCGCCATCCGTGCGCCCGTGCCCCACGCCGAGACGTCCTCGTCGACCGGGTTGACCACGCCGTGCCGGGTAACGATCCCGGCGCCGCGCCAGACCCGCTCGGCGGTGCGGTTGCCGGCGTAGTGCTCGCGGAAGAAGCCCTCCCACAGCGCGGCCTGCGACATCGGCGGCGGTACGGCGGCGCCCTGGCCGACCGCTGCGGCGCTCACCACCGCGGCACCTCCGCGTCGGCGTCGGGGTCGCGGCCGAGCGCCGCGAGGCCCAGCCAGTCGGCGCAGACGTCACTGGTGGCCGGTTGCAGGGCCCCGCACCGGGCGTCGCGGTAGATCCGCTCCAGCGGATGGCCGCGCCGGGTGGCGGCGGTGCCGCACGCCTCCAGCAGGCTGCCGGCGACCTCCGCTGCGGTGTCACCGGCGACGAGCTTGGCCCGCCAGATCCAGCGGTTGGTCTCCTCGGTGCCGGGGTCGGCGTCGACCTGGCGGGCCGCCGTACGGACCACCCCGCGGGCGGCGGCAACGGCGGCGTCGGCGCGCCCGAGCCGGGCGCGCACCATCGGCAGCCGGTCCAGCCCCCGCTCCCGCGCATAGCTGACGGCGGTCGAGAGCGCGGCCGCGGCTACGCCGACGTACACCGCGGCGTAGGAGGCGATCAGCCACTGCGGCATCACCTCGGCGAGCAGCAGCGTCAACCCCTCGAGCCCACCGAGCAGGCTCTCCGGCGGCGCCACCAGGTCTAGGTGCACGTCGTGGCTGCCGGTGGCCCGCATGCCGAGTGAGTCCCAGGTGGGCACGACGGTGATGCCCGCCCCCGCCGGCACCAGGAAGTGCGACACCTTCGGGGGGTCGCTACCCGGTGCCTTGGCCGCGACCAGGTAGGCGTCGGCGTGGCCCGCGCCGGAGCAGAACGTCTTGGTGCCGACGATGCGGAACCCCCCCTCGACCGGTTCGTAGGTCGTGGTCATCGCCGAGAGCCGCGAGCCCGCGCCGCGCTCGGACATCGCGACGGCGTAGAACGCGCCCTCGGCGGCCGCGGCCAGCACCCGGTCGCGCATCTCGAAGTAGCTGTCCGGCACGCCGATCGCCCGGGCCAGCTCGTCGGAGGTCCGGGACAGCGCCCCGGTGACCGACGCGTGCATGTTGTAGACCAGCGCGGTCGCCCCGCTGCCCTCGGCCAGCACCATCGCGACCTCGGCGTAGTCCGCGAAGCCGGCGCCCGCGCCGCCGAGCTCCGCGGGTGTCATCAGTCCCATCAGCCCGGCGTCGCGCAAGGCGGCGAAGTCCTCGACCGGGAAGGAGCCGTCGCGGTCGTGAGCCGGGGCGCGCTCCGCGAACACCGGCGCCACCGAGCGGGCCGCGGCCAACGCCTGCGCCGGCGTACGGGCGCGGGCGGGCGCCACGGCGGTCACTCGGGCTCCTTGACGCCAACGCCCTGGAAGAGCCCGGACGTGCTGCGGGTGCGCAGCATCCGTACGCCGGACCGTCGGCCGGCCAGCCAGCCCACGTAGTCGCGGAGGCTGGGGCGCAGGCCGGCCAGCTCCAGCCGGATGCCATGGCCTGCGCACTCGCGCCGCAGCTCGGCCCGGTCGACGAACAACGCCGGGTCATGGAGGCGCCTGGGGGGGCCGGCCGGCATCCGCTCGGCCACCGTGATCGCCGTGAAGCGGGCGAACCTAGTCCGGGCGATGGTGTCGAGGACCAGTACGCCGCCCGGCCGTAACACCCGGGCCAGCTCGCCGACCACGCCCGGTAGGTCGGGCACGTGCTCGAGGATCTCGCCAGCCACGACCACGTCGGCGACCCCGTCGGCGAACGGGAGCCGGGCGACGTCACCGCGGACCGGGCGCACGCCGTGGTCGCGCGCCACCCGTACGGCGGTCGGCGACAGGTCGATCCCCAGGTGGCGGTAGCCCTTGGCGGCCAGATGTGGAGCCAGCAGTCCGCCCCCGCACGCCACATCGAGGAGCACGGCGGCGGGCCGGCCGGCAGGCGGCACGTTGGCCGCCCGGGCGACGGCCAGCCAGTGCAGGCCGGCGAAACCGCCGCGCGGCTCCCACCACTGGTCGGCGAGCTGCTCGTACTGCGCCGGATCATTGCGCCGAAGGGGAGACGCGGCGGCCGCAGTGGTCAGCGTCACCCGGGAGCCTCCGTTCGGCAGGTTGTGCGTCGGAAAGTCCAGCGTACGAGCGTGACACAGCCTCGTGGCGGGTTGCCACCGCGGCATTCGAGCGGGCGATGCGATACAACTCCGCCCATCGACCTCCCCGACCGCGGGTGCGCCGGTCGGGGTGCCTCCGACCGGCCCACGACCGCCGTCCGACTGGCGGGGGGCCTGCTGACGGCCTGTCACCCGCTGCCCACGGTCGCGGTGACGGCCTTCGCCGCCGCGACGGCGCTCGCCGCCGGTCTCGGCGGCCCTCGGACCGCGCTGCTGACGGCCGCCGTGCTGGCCGGCCAGCTCAGCGTCGGCTGGTGCAACGACTACGCCGACCGAGGCCGGGACCGGGTCGCCGGTCGGGCGGACAAACCGATCGTCGGTGGTGCGGTATCAGGCCGGGTCGTCGGCCGGGCGGCGGCCGCGGCGATCGCGGTGTGCGTGCCGCTGTCGCTGCTGCTCGGCGTACGGCCGGGACTGGTGCACCTGGCCGCCGTTGCCTCGGCGTGGAGCTACAACCTGCGGCTTAAGTTCACCCGGCTGAGCCCGCTTCCCTACCTCGTCTCTTTCACCCTCGTGCCTCCGGTACTGGTGGCGGCCAGCCTGCCCGGGTCGCCGCCGGTGCGCTGGCCGGTGGCCGCGGCGACCGGCGTGCTCGGCGTGTCGGCGCACTTCGCCAACACGGTCGGGGACGAGCAGGCGGACCGGCGTACGGCGGTCAGGGGGCTGCCGCAGCGGCTCGGTCCGCGGCGGTCGATCCTGCTCTCCAGCGGCGCTCTGGTGGTCGGCGGAGTGCTGTTGCGCTTCGGCGCGCAGCTGCCGTTCTGGAGCTCGCTGGCCGCCGGGGTCGGCATCGTGGTCGGCGTCGCAGGCGGTGTCCTGGCCGCGCGGCGACACAGCGAGGGCTCCCGCGCGGCGTTTCGGCTCAACCTGGCCGCGACGGGCCTCCTGGTCCTTGCCTTTGTGGGTTCGGGCTCCCGGCTGACGGCCGGCTGAGCCGCGTAGGCTGCGGCCGTGTCCGCCCCCCGCCGCACTGTCGGCCGCCTGCTGGCAACGCTGTCGGCCGGCGTACTGGCCGCCGGCTGCACCGCCGCCACCGCGGGCGGCGGAGCGCCAGACAGGGACGGCAGCCGGGCCCTGCACGCGGTGGTTCCCGACATCCCCGCCGCCCGGCCGGCCTTCACCCTCACCGACACCGGTGGACGCGCGTACGACTTCGCCGAGCGCACCCGCGGCCGGGTGACCCTGCTGTTCTGGGGCTACACGGCCTGCGAAGACACCTGCCCGGCGGTGCTGGCCGACATCGCCGCGGCGCTGCGTCGCCAGCCGGAGTCGGTCCGGCACGCGGTCATCGTCGTGTTCGCGACCACCGACCCCCGGCGGGACACACCGCCGGTCGTGCGCCGGTGGCTGGACCGCTTCGACACCTCCTTCGTCGGGCTGACCGGGACGGCGGCACAGCTCGCGGCGGCGCAACGAGCGGCCGGCGTACCGGTCGCGGTTCGCGAGCCGCTGCCCGGCGGCAACTACGCTGTCGACCACTTCGCGGGGGTGACGGCGTACTCCCGCGCCGACCGGGTGGCCGCCGTCTACTCCGCCACGACGACGTCGCGCGACTACGCCGCCGATCTGCCGGTACTGCTCGAGGAGAGCTCGTGAGCCGCCGCCGCCGGGCCGCCCTTGCGCTGCTGGTCGCCCCCCTGCTCGCAGCGTGCGCGGCGGGTCGCGACGCGCAGACCATCAACACGGACACGGTCAACGACGCCGCCGGCGGGGACGTCGGAGCCCTGCAGGTGCGCAACGTCTACCTGGCCGCGCCGGAGACCTCTCTCTACGGCAAAGGCAGCGACGCACCGATGTACCTGACGGTGGCCAACTCCAGCGGCGCCGCGGACACGCTGACCGCGGTGAGCAGTGACGCCGCCGCGTCGGTCAACGTCCTGGCGGGCGGGACGACCAGCGGAGGGGGCGCATCGAGCGCGGGCCCGAGCGGCAACGGCAGTGGCCCGACCGTTTCCGGTGGCTCGGCCTTCCCGCTGGCCGTGCCGAGCGGATCGGCGCTGGCGCTGCGTCCGGACTCCACCCACCTGGTCCTGCAAGGTCTCAACCGCCAGCTGATGCCGGGTCAGTCCGTCCGTGTCACCTTCACCTTCGCCGGCGCGGGGTCCACCACCCTCACGGTGCCGGTGGCGCTTCGCGGGGACGGCGCGGCCTGAGCCGTGCTCAGTGCCCCTGGGCGGCAACCCCGACGATCGCCTTCTCCGCCGCCTCGGGATCCAGGTACTCCCCCCCGGGCGTGACCGGGCGCATGTCGTCGTCGAGGTCATATCGCAGCGGGATCCCGGTCGGGATGTTGAGGTCCACCACCTCCTCGTCGGGCAGCCCGTCGAGGTGCTTGACCAGCGCGCGCAACGAGTTGCCGTGCGCCGCCACCAGGACGGTCGCGCCGCTGCGCAGGTCCGGAACCAGTGCGTCGTACCAGTAGGGGAGCAGCCGTACGACGACATCCTTCAGGCACTCGGTCAGGGGCAGTACGTCGGAGGGGAGCGCGGCGTAGCGCGGGTCAGCGGCCAACTCGCCGTCGACCGGCAGCGGCGGCGGGGGGATGTCGTAGGACCGGCGCCAGAGCCGGAACTGCTCGTCGCCGAACTCCGCCCGGGTGGCTGCCTTGTCCTTGCCCTGAAGGGCGCCGTAGTGACGCTCGTTGAGCCGCCACGAGCGCCGCACCGGGATCCAGAGCCGGTCGGCCACGTCGAGCGTGATCTCGGCGGTGCGGATCGCCCGGCGGAGGACCGAGGTGTGGGCGACGTCGGGCAGCAGCTGCGACTCGGCCAGCAGCTCACCGCCGCGCCGCGCCTCGGCGGCGCCACGCTCGGACAGCCCGACGTCCACCCAGCCGGTGAACAGGCCCTTGGCGTTCCAGTCGCTCTCGCCGTGACGGAGGAGCACGAGGGTGGCCGTCATGGTCAGGGAGCCTGCCAGACCCAAGTCGGGCGACCCGCGGTCAGGGGGCCGGTTAGCGTGGCTCGATGCGCCCTTCCCGGTTGGTGGCCTCGGCCCGCGGCGCCACGGTCGGCGCGGTTCGGGCACAGACCGGCGGCCTCTCGCCGACGTTCTGGTGGCTGTGGGGCGGAACGCTCGTCAACCGGCTGGGCAACTTCGTCGTACCGTTCCTCGCGCTCTACGTGACGCTCGGCCTGGGTCGCTCGCCGGAGTACGCCGGGCTGGTGCTCGCCTGTGCCGGCGCGGGTAGTGCGCTCGGCGCGATCTCGGGTGGCTGGCTGGCCGACCGCGCGGGGCGACGGGCGACGCTCGTCGGCTCGCTGGTCGCAGCCGCAGCCGCGATGCTGGCACTGGGCTGGGTCCGGGGCACCGTGGGGGTGGCGGTTCTCGCCGCGCTGGTCGGCGCCACCAGCCACGCCACCCGACCGGCCATCTCGGCCATGGTCGCCGACGTGGTCGCCGCCGGGGACCGGGTGCGCGCCTACGGGCTGAACTACTGGGCGGCCAACCTGGGCTTCATGGTGGCTCCTGTCGTCAGCGGACTGCTCGCCGCCGTCAGCTGGCGGGCACTGTTCGTCGCCGACGCCATGACCTCCCTAGTCGCGGCCGCGCTGCTGTGGGTGAAGGTTCCGGAGACGGCGCCGGGACGCTCGAAGGAGGAGGCCGCGGAGCTGGTACCCGCCGGAATGATCGATGTGCTCCGCGACCGCACGTTCCTCATGCTGCTCGGCCTCCACGTCGTCTGGGCGAGCCTGCTGCTGCAGTTCTCTGCCACCCTGCCGATCGCGATGGCGACCGACGGACTCGGATCGGCGGCGTACGGCGCGGTCATGGCGTTCGGCGGCGGCGCCGTGGTGCTGCTGCAGCTGCCGATCACCCGGCTGGTCCGCGACTCGCCGGCGTCGGCGGTGCTGGCCGGCGGCACGCTGGTGACCGGGATCGGCTTCGGACTCACCGGCCTGGCGCACGGGCTGGTCCCGTACGCCGCCACCGTTCTGGTCTGGAGCGTGGGCGAGATCGCCTACGTCTCGGTCGTGAGCGCCATGGTGGCCGACCTCGCACCGGTGTCCCTGCGGGGTCGCTACCAGGGGATGTACACCCTGGCCTGGAGCGCGGCTGCGGTGATCGGTCCGGGAGTGGGTGGGCTCGTCCTCGGCCGGCTCGGCGGCGGCTGGCTGTGGGGCGGGTGCGCAGTGGCGGGTGCTCTGGCGGCACTCGGTCAGCTCGGCTCGGCCGGCGGCCGCCGCGAGCGGCTCGCCGCGGTCTCGGCCTGACCGGCCCAGGGACTCGCGGTGCTCGCCAAGGAACGACTATCGGTGCGGGCTCCGGTCAGCAGGAGTGCAGGCCGGCAGCGTCCCGGCGGCCCGGCCCGATTCGGAATCCGGCGCCAGGTCGTCATCGGGAGCAACCTCGCGCGGCTCGGCGAAGCGCGCGAAAGGGGCCAGGTTCGCGGTGCTCTCGCCTCGCTTGCGCCGCCACTCCCACTCCCTGCGGATCGAGGCGGCGAAGCCGATCTCCAGCACCGTGTTGAAGCTCTCGTCCGAGTAGGTGAGCACGCAGCCCAGCAGGCGGTCGATCTCTGCCGCGGTGACTGCCGCCAGCGGGAGCCGGCCAACCAGGTAGACGTCGCCCAGGGCGTCAACCGAGAAGGCGACGCCGAACATCCGGGCGTTGCGGCCGAGCAGGAACCGGTAGACAGCCTCGACGTTGTCCTCTGGCCGGCGTACGACGAAGGCCTCGACTCGCAGGCTGTGCTCGCCGACGACGAGCCAGGTCATCGTGGCCAGCTTGTGGCTGCCTTCGAGCCGGACCAGGTAGGCACCGGGCGCGCTGCGCTGGTAGGACAGCCCCTGCTCGTCGAGCGCAGCGCGGAGAACCGCGTCGAGGTCGGACAGGCGCGTCAACGGGCGGCGGCCATCCGCTGGGCGGGCTCGGCCAGCACGTCGCGGTAGACCTGCAGTACGCCGGTCGCGGTCGCCGCCCAGCTGAAGCCCGCGGCGTGCCGCAGCGCCCCGTGCGACAGGCCACGACGCAGCACCGGGTCGTCCAGCAGCCGGCGTACGGCGGCCGCGTAGTCCGCAGGCTCATGGCCGGGAACCAAGAGCCCTGAGGAACCGTGCGCGACCGCGGTCCGCAGGCCGCCCACGGCCGCGGCGATCACGGGCGTCCCGCACGCCTGTGCCTCGATGGCCACCAGCCCGAAGGACTCGTTGTACGACGGCACGACGCAGGCGGTCGCGGCACGGTACCAGTCGGCCAGCTCGCGCTGAGGCACTGGCGGCTGGAACCGGACGATGTCGGCAAGACCCAGCTCGACGGCCAGCCGCTGCAGGTGCGCCGGCTCCGCCAGTCCGGTGCCGCTGGGCCCTCCCACGATCGCGACGACCAGTCGGGACCGCAGCCGTGGATCGCGCTCCAGCAGCAGAGCCGCGGCGCGCAGCACGACGTCGGGCGCCTTCAGCGGCTGGATCCGGCCCGCGAAGAGCAGCACAACCCCGTCCGGCGGCAGGCCGAGCCGGGCCCGGGCCGTACCCGCCGGGCCGGGGCCGAAGACGTCGAGATCGACCCCCGGCGCTACCCGGGCGACCCGGGCGGGGTCGGCGTCGTAGAGCTCGACCAGCTGGGACGCCTCCTCGTCGGTGGAGGCGATGAGCCGGTCCGCCGCCTCGACGACCTGCGCCTCCCCGATCTCGCGGGCGACCGGGTCGGGATAGTCGCCCTCCGCCAGCGAGGCGTTCTTGACCTTGGCCATCGTGTGCATGGAGTGGACCAGCGGAACGCCCCAGCGCTCGGAGGCCAGCCAGCCGACCTGACCGGACAGCCAGTAGTGCGAGTGGATCAGGTCGTAGTGCCCGGGTTCGCGGGCCGCCTCCGCCCGCAGTACGCCGGAGGTGAACGCGCACAGCTGAGCCGGCAGGTCGTGCTTGCCCAGACCCTCGAACGGTCCGGCCGTTACGTGCCGGACCGTCACGCCGGGGGCCAGCTCCACCGACGGCGGCATCTCGCTCGACGTCGCCCGGGTGAAGATCTCGACCTCGATGCCGACCGCGGCCAGGCGCTTGGCCACCTCGACGACATAGACGTTCATGCCGCCGGCGTCACCGGTGCCGGGCTGTTCCAGCGGCGAGGTGTGCACGCTGACCGTGGCGACCCGGCGAGGGAGCGCTGCCCGGCCGAGACGCGACGGCCTACGGGTAAGCGGCACCGTCACCGCGCCACCTCCCTCGCTAATCGTTCCCGTACGGCGAACCGAAGTTGGGCTGCCCGGATTCCCGGGCGCGTGAGTGCGCGACGCTGGCGCATGGCGACCAGCGAAGCGGAAGGATGTAGTGCCAAGCAGCCCAGACGGCCTCGGGGCTTGGACCCCTTGCCTTAGTCGGCCACCGGAGGATCCAGTGAGCACGGTTACAGCTGTCGTTACCGGGTCCAGCAGCGGCATCGGCGAAGCGACGGCTCGCCAGCTGGCGGCGGCCGGCTTCGACGTCGTGCTGGCCGCCCGGCGGCTGGACCGCCTGGACGTGCTGGCAGCCGAGATCGGCGGCCGTCCGATCGAGCTGGACGTCACGGACGCCGCCTCGGTCGCGCAGCTGGCCGAGGCGGTGCCCGACTGCGCAGTGCTCGTCAACAACGCCGGCAACGCGCTCGGCTTGGACCTCATCGCCGAGGCGGACCCGGAGGACTGGCGGGCGATGTACGACGTGAACGTCCTGGGGGTGCTCCGGGTTACCCAGGCGCTGCTGCCGGCCCTGGTTGCGAGCGGCGCCGGACACGTAGTGGTGATGAGCTCCACGGCCGGGCACCTCGTGTACGAAGGCGGCGGTGGCTACACCGCCGCGAAGCACGGCGCGACCGCGCTGGCCGAGACGCTCCGACTCGAGCTGTGCGGCCGGCCGGTCCGGGTGACCGAGATCGCACCGGGGATGGTCGCCACCGAGGAGTTCAGCCTGCGCCGGTTCGGTGGCGACGCCGAGCGCGCTGCGGCCGTCTACGCCGGCGTACGGCAGCCGCTGACCGCCGACGACGTCGCCGACTGCGTGGTCTGGGCAGTGACCCGGCCCGCGCACGTCAACGTCGACCTGCTGGTGGTCAAGCCGCTCGCGCAGGCCGCCCAGCACAAGGTGCACCGAGAGACGTCCTAGGGCCCGAGGGCCGCAGCGAAGGCGGCGTAGGCGTCCTCGCTGTAGAGGACGAAGCGCGCCTCCTCGACCGACGTCACGGCCGCCCGCACGGTCGCGACGCCGATCCGGGCCGCGTCCGCCACCGGCCAGCCGTAGGCGCCGGCCGAGACCGCGGGAAAGGCGACCGTGCGGGCGCCCAGCTCGTCGGCCACGCCAAGCGCCTCCCGGTAGCACGACGCCAGCAGATCCGACCGATCCTCGGAGCGATCGTGGACGGGTCCGACGACGTGGATCACCCAGCGGGCCGGCAGCTCCCCTGCGGTCGTCGCCACGGCACGGCCCGTGGGCAGCCCTTCGAGCAGCGTCGTACGTCGCAGCTCCCGGCAGGCGGCGAGGATCGCGGGACCGCCGCACCGGTGGATGGCGCCGTCGACCCCGCCGCCGCCCAGCAACGTGGAGTTGGCGGCGTTGACCACCGCGTCGACCCGTTGTTCGGTGATGTCGCCACGAACGAGCGTGATCTCCACGCCCGCCAGCCTGCCATCCCGGTGAGCGACCAGCACTGACGACTTCTGCACACAGCTGCCGGCGGGTGACCGGGCGCTGAGCCTGCGCCCCAACGGGGACGAGTCACCTACCGGGCAGTTGTGTGCACGACTGGTCACGTCGGACGACGCGTGCGCGGGGGCGCGGGGCGCGGGTCAGGGCAGCCGGATCCGCAGCCGGCGGTTGGCCTTGCCCTTGTTCTCGACCTTGACCACCTCGATGCCGCCGATCGAGCGGGTCGAGGCCACATGGGTCCCGCCGTCGGCCTGGGTGTCGAGGCCGACGATGTCGACGATCCGCACCTCGGCGAGGTCGGGCGGCAGCAGGTTCGTCGCCGTCCGGATGATGTCCGGGATGTCGAAGGCCTCGTCCCGCGGCAGCACCTTCACCTCGATCCGCCGGTCCGCGGCGATCTCAGCGGCACACGCGGAGGCGACGCGATCGCGGAAGTCGGCCGGGATGTCTGGCAGGTCGAAGTCCATCCGAGCGGTCAGCGGCTCCATGTTCCCGCCGGTAACGAAGGCGCCGAAGTCGCGGAAGACCACCCCCGCCAGCAGGTGCAGCGCCGAGTGGGTGCGCATCAGGGCGGTACGACGTCCGTCCTCGACCGCGCCATGAACCGCGGTGCCGACCGCAGGCACCGGGTCATCCTCGTGCGGGACCAGCAGCAGGTCGTCGCCGCGGTGGACGCCGACGATCCGGGTCTGCACGCCGCCCCAGAGCAGGACACCGGAGTCGGGCGGCTGGCCGCCGCCACCGGGGTAGAAGGCCGATCGGTCCAGCACGACGCCCTCCGGCGTCGCGTCGAGAACCGTTGCCGACCACTCCCGCAACGTCGCGTCGGCCAGCTCCAGCCGGGAGGTCCGCCCGTGTACGTCGGTAGCCATACTCCGGCAGGCTACGGGGGTGCCGCAGACAGCGGTTGGGTACAGCAACGCCGTGCCCGGCTTCGATGACCCCACGGTGCTGCTCCGCGGCGGGTCCCGCGACGGTGAGACCACCACGGTTGCTCCCGAGGTGACTCGCCTCTACGCGGTCTCGGACGCGCCGGGCATGCTCGACGTCTACGAGGCCACCGGCGCGACGGTGCACGTGCCGGGCAACGACGTGACGGCCACGGTGTTCGAGTGGGTCACCCAGGAGCCGGCGCAGGGCGTCGCCCCGGAGGCCCTGCACATGCACCCCGGCCACTGACCGCGGCTCGACCTCGGCCGGTCACGAACCCGGCCTGCCTGGTACGGCTGCACTACCGCCAGCTCCGATCGCCCGACCGGCCGCCCCGCACCTCCCGCAGCTTCGGCCGCACGTCGACGAGGTAGACGATGGCCGCGACCAGGGCGGCCAGGCCAAGAATGCCGAGCCCCCCGAAAATGACGGCGAGGACCAGCAGCACCAGCCAGAACGTCTTCGACTGCGAGACCGCCGCGCGCCATACCGGTTCGGGGCGCACCGCCGCGTCGACCAGCGCGAACCCCTTGAGCAGGAACATCGCCAGCCCCAGCAGCCCGAACAGGCCCTCGATCGGCCCAAGGACGAAGTTCGCGATGTCGGTCACGGCAGCCGGGCCGAGGCGACCACGTCGTCGAGCGCGGCCAGGTCCGAGGCGTCGGGCACCCAGCTCCCAGCGGCGGCGTTGGCGCGTACTTGCTCGGGCCGGGTCGCCCCCGCGATCACCGACGCGACCGCCGGTTGCGCCGCCAGCCCGCCGATGGCCACGTCGAGCAGCGAGCGGCCACGCTCGGCCGCGTACTTCTCGAGTGCCTCGACCCGGTCGAAGTTGCGCTCAGCGAGGAGCTCCGGCTTGCCGGTCAGCCGGCTCCCGGCCGGTGCCGGCTCGCCCCGCCGGTACTTGCCGGTCAGCAGCCCGTTGCCGAGCGGGAAGAACGGCAGGACGCCGATGCCGTACCGCTCGCACGCGGGCACCAGCTCGGCCTCGGCCTCTCGCTCGAGCAGGTTGTAGTTGTTCTGAGCGCTGATGAAGCGCTCGGTGCCGGCGGTGCGCGCCGTCCACTCCGCCTCGGCCACCTGCCAGCCGGCGAAGTTCGACGTGCCGAGATAGCGCACCTTTCCTTCGGCGACCAGCTCGGCCAGGGCGGCCAGCGTCTCGGCGACCGGCGTGGCGGGGTCCGGCTCGTGCATCTGGTAGAGGTCGATGTAATCGGTCTGGAGCCTGCGCAGCGACGCCTCCACGGCGCGCCGGAGGTAGCGGCGGGAGCCGCGCACCCCCCAGTCGGGTCCGTTGCCGCCGGCCATGTCGGAGCCGAACTTGGTGGCGATCACCACGTCTTCGCGGCGGCCGGCCAGGACCTCGCCGAGCAGCCGCTCGGACCCGCCGTCACGGTCGGTGCCGTAGATGTCGGCGGTGTCGAACAGGGTGACGCCGGCATCGAGCGCGGCGTCGACCACCGCCCGGGTGCCGGCCAGGTCGACTCGACGACCGAAGTTGTTGCACCCCAGCCCGACGACCGAGACGGTCAGGCCCGAGTTGCCCAGCTGGCGGTAGCGCATGGCTGACATGGCACCAGCGTAGGCGGGTCAGCCGAGCGGGTCAGCCTCGTCGGACTCCACGCCGGTCGGCGGCTCGTCCGTACGAGCCGACCCGACGAGCCGCTGCCCCCGGTCGGCGAGCTCGGTGTAGAGGAGCGTGGCCTGCTCACCGATCTCCGTCGCGTACCGCGACACCTGAGACGGCAGCTCGCGGATCGAACCCTGCACGTCCTCCTGCAGCCGGCTCAGGCCGTGTGGAAGCTCCCGGAACTTGGCCGCCATGGCCGAGTTCGCGCCGATCAGTGCGTACAGGGGCTTGCTGTCCGGCATCTTGCCGAAGTCCATTCCGTGCATCAGGTGCTCCGATCTTCCGGCTCTGGCGCGACTTCCGCTGACACGTCATCGGCGGCCGCGGGAGCGACGACATCGCCGGTGGCGGCGTCGTTCTCGCGGCGGAACGACTCATAGATCTCGAGCAGGACCTGCTTCTGCCGCTCGTTGAGACCCGCGTCCTGCAGCACGGCTTCGGGCACCTGGCTGTCGCTGCGCCGCTCGTCGAGGATGCCGGCCTGGACGTAGAGCGCCTCCGCCGAGATCCGCAGCCCGCGGGCGATCTGCTGGAGGATCTCCGCGCTCGGCTGGCGCAGGCCGCGCTCGATCTGGCTCAGGTAGGGGTTGGAGACGCCCGCGAGGCGCGCGAGCTGCCGCAGCGACATCTCCGCCGTACGACGTTGGTCGCGAATGTAGGTTCCCAGGTCCCCGACGTTCACGTGCATCAGGCTAACGCGGGGTGCTAGCAGGTGCAAGCAGGCAGCAAGCGGTTGCGGCGTCACAGCACGGCGCGCACCTCGCCGACCATGGAACCGCCGCCACGAACCGGCACGGTCGCGAGCTCGTCGAGCACCGGCGCGCCGCAGCCGAGCGCTCGCAGCAGCGCCACCAGCACCGGTACCCGGGCTCGGGCGGCACCGTCCTCGATCTTGACTGCGCAGCTGCCACCGGCCGCCAACGCGGCGGCGTACACCCCCTCGGCACCGTCCTTGGCGACCAGTCCTGGTACGCCGGCCAGCAACCGGGTCACGTCGCGCCCGGGGCCACCGACCACCTCGGGGTGGGCGCGCATGGCGTCGGCCACCCGGCCTTCCGGGGTCTGCGCAGCGGCCGTCGCCAGTCGGCCAAAGGCGCGGGCGAGCCCGGCCAGCGACAGGGCGAACAGGGGCGCCCCGCAACCGTCGACCACGGTGGCCGCGACCCGCTCGCCGGCGAGGTCCTCGACCGTGGCGAGCGACGCCCGCTGCAACGGGTGCGCCGGGTCGAGGTAGCCCTCGGTGGGCCAACCGGCCGCGACGCAGGTAGCCAGCATGCCGGCGTGCTTGCCCGAGCAGTTGTGGTGCATCGAGTCGGCATCGCCGCCGGCTCGCAGCAAGCTTCGCCGGGCCGGCTCGTCCAGCGGCAGGTCCGGCGGGTTGCCGAGTGCCGCCGCATCCAGCCCGGCACCCCGGAGAACCTGGGAGACCAAGGCGAGGTGCCGCTCCTCCCCCGAGTGGCTGGCGGCCACGATCGCGAGCGCCTCGCCGTCGAGATCCAGCCCGGCCCGAAGCATGGCGACCGCCTGCAGGGGTTTGTTGGCCGAGCGCGGCAGCACCGGCGCGCCCGGCGTACCGAGCTCCACCGCCCGGCTGCCGTCGGCACGCAGCGCAACGGCGGAGCCGGCGTGACGGCACTCGACGAAGCCGGACCGCACGACCTCGGCGAGGACGGGCAGATCGTGGGGCTGGGGCACGGGCAGCCTTCCGGTCGGGAAGCCGGGACGACCGGCGGGCGAGCTCAGCCGCGCAGGTCCTCGCGGTCGAGTAGTTCGCTCACGTCGGCCTCACCGTCGCGGTAGCGTCGGGCGATCTCGGCCGCACACCGGTCAAGAACGCCGTGAATGGCCCGCCGGGTGGCCGAAAGCGTCTGCTCCTCCGCCGAGTAGACCTCCAGCCCACGGCGCAGCTCGTCGTCGCTACGGGCGCCTACGTCGTCCAGGTCCACGTCGGCCACCAGGGCCTCCACCGACCGACGGTGTGCGTGGGCACGGGAGGGCTCGACGCCGGGACGCCGGCCGAGGCCCCGCGGCGGCCCGGAGCTGTGCTCGGACAGGATCTGCGGCAGCGCGTCGAGGAGGCTGGCTGCGCCTTCCTCCGACCGGCGGGCCAGCTCCGCCCGGACGATGTCGATGCGGCCCTGCAGCAGCCGGCGCAGGTAGGAGACGTCGGCCTCCTCCTGCTCCGCCTCGTCGCGCAGGGCACGCACCTCTGTCAACGGGCGGGAGCCGAGGTCGGCGAGGTAGTCCGGGCCGAGCACCCGGTCGCTGCGCCGGCCCTGGTCGGGACCTGGCATGGCATCGGAGGTTGTCACGGCGTCTCCCTGCGGGCACTGCCCCCCACGAGCGCCGGGCGACGGTCCTTCACGCCGAGCAGCGTCCGGGCGTCGTCCGGGCTCATCGGGGGACGGGCGGCGAGCCGGGCGATGGCGGCTGCTCGTTCGACCAGCTGCGTGTTGTCCCGGACCGGCTCACCCGGGACGAAGCTGAGGGTGTCCTCCATGCCGACCCGCAGGTGGCCGCCGGCCGAGAGCGCCGCGAGGGCCACCGGAAGCGTTGCCCTGCCGATGCCGGTGGCCGACCAGCTGGTGCCGTCCGGAAGCGCCGCCACCGCGGCGACCAGAGCGGCCGGCGTACCGGGCATGCCGCCGGGCACCCCCATGACCAGGTCGGCGTGGCGGTGCCCGCCGTACGGCGGCCCGTACTTGTCGATCAGGCGGCTCATGGCCGTCACGTGACCGAGGTCGAAGATCTCGAACTCGGGGACGACCTCACGCTCCTGCATCCGGCAGTAGAGCTCCACCATGAACGGCCAGCGGTTGACGAAGACGTCGTCGCCGAAGTTGACCGTGCCGCAGGACAGGCTGGCCGAGTCGGGCTCGGCGTCGAGTACGGCGAGCCGGGCGGACTCGGGGTCGCTGACCGCGCCACCGGTGGAGAGCTGGACGAGGAGGTCGGTCTCCTCCCGCAAGGCGCGAACGGTCTCCCGCAGCCGCCCCGGGTCGAGCGTGGGGGCGGCGTTCGAGTCGCGGACATGCACGTGGATCAGTGCGGCCCCCGCCGCCGCGCAGGCCTGACCCGTCGCGACCAGCTCCGCCAGGGTCACGGGCAGGGCCGGCGCAGCAGCCTTCGCGGTCTCGGCGCCCGTGGGCGCGACCGTGATCAAGGTACCGGCGACGGCCATGTCGGAATGGTCGCACGCGGGGACGGGTGCGGACTTCATCCGCGCTCGGCCGCAACCGATGAAGTGGCGTGGATGAGGAGCCGGGTCGGTACGCCGCTCGGGTCCCGCCCGCGGACCTGGCGGAAGCTGCCGAGCTACAGCGCAGCGAGCTTCGGACCTGGGAACTCGACGAGGTGCTGGCTCGATTCGGCTACCTCGACCTTGCGGCGGGGACTGTCGAGGACCCCACGGCACCCCCGGCCAGCGCATCGCCGGAGCCGGTGGTCGCGGAACCGGCCGGGGGGGAGCCCGGCGTGGGGCCGGCGGAGCCGGGCGGGCAGAACGAGGCGCACTACGAGCCCGAGGGCGCGGTCCTCGACGAGCTGGCCGAGCTGACGGCGGAGATCGCCGCACCGACGGCCCCGGTCGACCTGGTGGCGACCCTCGACTCCGGACCGCCCGAACAGCGAGCTGCCGACCAGGACCTCATGGCTGCGCCCGGGCTGGAGCCGGTCGATTCGCAGGGCTCGGAAACGGCCGTGGCGCCGGCAGCGGAGCTGGGGGGTGCCGCAGTGGCCGCCCCGCCCAAGGAGTGGCCGGTCGTCGCGGGTCGGCTCAACCTGGCGGACTCGGCCGCCCTGCTACGTGAGCTGTCCTCCCTCGGGCAGGAGGAGGAAGACCCGCCTTCGCCGGTCCGGCCGCGTCCTCGGCCGCCTGCGTCGGGGGGAGCGCCGGATCCCCGAGCCAGGCGCAAGGGGCTGTTCGGGCGCGGCTGAGAAGACGGTAGGAATCGCTCGTAGCGGGCATCCCTGCGGGGTAACCGCCGATGGTTCCGAGGTCGAAACCGTGCCAGAAACCGTTCGCGCCGTTACCTTGCTGCCGCCCAGTGACCAGTCGGCGGCGCGGGGGCGCCGCTTCGTTCGTGAAGTCCTACTCGCCTGCGCGCTGCCGGAAGTCGTCGAGACGGCGGTGCTGCTGGCCAGCGAGGTGATCACCAATGCGGTCCTGCACGGGCGCAGCGAGGTCGAGCTGACCGTCGAGATCACCGGCGCGGGAGTCAAGGTCTCGGCCGCCGATATGAACTCACGCATGCCGGTCATGCAGTCGACCGACGAGCTCGCCCTCGACGGGCGCGGCATCGCGATCGTCAACCTGCTCTCGAGCGCCTGGGGCGTCACGGCCACCGAGGACGGAAAGACCGTCTGGTTCTGCCTCGAACTGCCGCGGCAGACGAACTAGTCGATCCTCGCGGCAACGCCGCCGGCGGTGAGCTCCACGTCAGCTGCGGTGGTGCGCTTGACCAGGGCCAGCGCGATCGGCCCGAGGTCGTAGTGCCGGACGGCGCTGGTGACGAAACCGACGCGCGCTCCGCCGGCCTCCACCGCGGCACCGGTGCTCGGAAGCATCTCGGCGCCGCCGTCGAGGTGCAGCAGCACCAGCCGCCGCGGCGGGCGACCGAGGTTGTGCACACGGGCGACCGTTTCCTGGCCCCGGTAACAGCCCTTGTTGAGATGGACCGCGGTCTCGAGCCAACCCACCTCGTGCGGGATCGTGCGGTGGTCGGTCTCGTGCCGCAGGCGGGGAAGGCGACCCGCCACCCGCAGCGCCTCGTAGGCCCACAGGCCGGCCGGAGGGGCGTCGGCGGCCGACCCCACGGCGCCCAGCTGATCGCGCGGGAGCAGCAGGTCGACCGCGTCGGCTCCCGGCCCCGGCATGCGGCGGGCGTACCCGCCTCCTACCAGCGGGGTCACGGCGTACGGCGCCCGTCCCACCTCGGCGCCGAAGTGCGACGACAGCAGAGAGTCCGTGTCCGGCCCTAGGAGTGACACCACGGACCACTGGGCGGTCACCGCCTCGACCTCGACCCGCAGCAGGAAGCGCATGGAGTCCAGGTAGCGGCAGAGCTCGGTGCCGGTCCCCGGCTCGACGTCGAGCCACGTTGTCTCGCCGTCGTCGAGCAGCACCAGGTGATGCTCCACGTGGCCATGCGGGCTCAGGACCAGCGCCTGCGCCCCCCGCATCGGCTGCAGCGAGCTGAGGTGCGCGGTGGTGAGGCTGTGCAGCCAGCTGAGCCGGTCCGGCCCACGCACCGTGAGCACCTCCCGGTTGCTTCGGTCGACCGGGCCGACGGTCTCGGCCAGCGACTTCTGCTCGCGGAAAGGGTCGCCGTAGTGGGCGGCGACGCCGTCGTCCGGCGAATCCGCTGGCACCGCCCCCGGCAGGCCCAGCAGGGGGCTGTCCATTGCTTCAGCGTACGGCGAGGCGCGGGTCAGCGGTCGGTCGCGGGCGTCCGGCAGCTGCGGCATTCGCCGAAGATCGCGAAGTGGCCGACGTCCACGGTGAACCCGCGGTCGGCGGCCAGCCGGTCGACGAGGTCCTGCACCAACGCCGGCTCGACCTCGTCTACGCTCCCGCAGCGGCGGCAGACGAGGTGAACGTGGTCGTCGAGGGTGGCTGCGTGGTAGGTCGGTGCCCCGTGCCCGAGATGCGTGTGGGTGACGAGCTCGAGCTCCTCCAGCAGCTCCAGCGTGCGGTAGACCGTGGAGATGTTCACGCCGCTGGCGGTCCGGCGTACCTCGGTCGCGACGTCGTCGGCGGTGGCGTGACCGAGCCGGTCGACGGCCTCCAGCACCAGCTGGCGTTGCGGGGTCAGCCGGTAGCCGCGCTCGCGCAGCAGGCTCTGCCATCCGGCGCCGGACATGCCTCGATCTTAGGCTCCGGGGGATCTGCGATAGGCGTTGCGCGAGCCACCACCGGTCACGTACCGTTTTACGCACACGGGAAGGGAGGTGGTCCTCGTTCATGTGTGAACAACGGACTCGTGAGGTGGCTGTCCGCTAGCCGCCGTCCTGGACTCCGGTTCCACCGGGCGCCTCCCTATGGCGGCGTACGGCGGAGATCTCGACAGACACCGCGCCCCCGGGCGCCGGCCCTCGTCCAGCCGGCCCTCGCAGTTTGCGAGGAAAAGCCCGGGGGTTGTCTGTTGCCCGGAGCCGGAACCCTCGAGGGCCCAGCCGCACCCGCCCACCTCAGCAGCGGGCCAGCCGGCAGACCAGTTCGACGACCGGCCGGTAGGGGTCCGCGTCGTCTGGCCGCAGCGGCTCGTCGGCCAGGAACAGCCGGTCGGTCACCACTCGGTAGATGACCGCGCGTACCAGCAGCTGATGGAAGTCCTCGACGTGGGTGACGCCGTCGAGGATCGACTCGTCGGCGCCCTCCCACGTCAGCGCGTCCGACACCACAACGGCGGAGGCCCAGCCGGCGGGCCGCCAGTACGGCGAGAAATCGATCACCGCTGGCGGTAACCCGGGCGCGAAGAGGACGTTGCCGGTCAGGTCCCCGTGGACCAGCTGGCTCCGCGCCGACACGGGGCCCAGGGCGGCGCGCAGCCGGTCGAGGTGCTTGACGTGGACGCCGTCGAGTCGCCGCTCGCCCCACGCCACCCGATCGGCGACGGACCAGCGATCGGTCCTGGTGTCGAGGAAGGCCGGTCGCGGTACGGCGGCGAGCGCGGCATGGAACGCCTCGCCGACCTCGATGATGTCCCGCCACCGTGGCTCGTGGCCGCCCTCTACCGCCTCCCAGGCCGCCCAGCCGGCGACGTGCAGCGACCCGTCTGCGGCCCGGCGGGGCCGCGGCACCCGAAAGCCGTCGAGCGGAACAGCCTCGAACAGCTCGGCGGTCCATGCCGACTCGACCGGCTCGGCGTCGAGCGGCTTCAGGACGGCGCCGCCGACCCGCCAGGTGCCACCCTGGCCGCCAGTGAGCGGAACCGGTCGGCCGGTGAGTCCGAAGGCGGCGAGGACGTTCGCCGGCGGCTCGACGGGCAAGGGGGAGCGGTCAGCCGCGGTGCAGCCGGGCGGACAGATGCGGCCGCAGCGGCTGGCCGACCGCGGCCATGTCGTAGGCCCACATCAGCTCCTCCTCGACCAGCCCGTAGAGCCGGGTGCCGGCGGTGACCTCCTTGGCCGACGGCGTACGGGCGACGACGTCGGTCCGGAGCTCGACCCTGGTGCCGGCCACAGTGCCCAACCAGACCTCCGCCACCCCCATCGGGTGCGCCAGGAGGACTTCGATCTCGCCGTTCGGGCGCGGTCGCCACCAGCCGGACTCACGCGCCATCGGCCGGCCATCCGGCAGGGACCAGCTGCGGCTCGAGTACTGGAGCACCGGCTTGCCATCGTGTGCGAACGACAGCTCCTGGCCGAAGCCGAAGTCCTCGATCGTCGGGTAGCCGCCGACGCCCTCGCCGGTCCAGGTGCCGAGCAGGAACGCCAGCGGCACGAGCTCTGGGTGCAGCGCCATCACCGCGGGCCGGTATAGATGCGGTAGACCAGGTAGAAAGCCACCCAGGCGACCAGCCCGAGGATCAGCAGCAGTCCGCCGGTGTACGCCGTCTCCACCACTCGGCCAGTCTAGGTACGGTGGCCGGCTGCAAAGCGCAACAGAGCGGGCGGGCGGCTTCTCTCGAGAATCGTCGCCCCTTCCGAGGGTGTCAGCGCCCGAACGACCTTCCGTGGCACGGTGGCCCCCACAGCCCGCGGTGAGCAGTCTGCGCCGCGTCGGCCAGTCGCCGCAGCGGGCCGGCGTAGCGGACCTGCGGGCGGTAGGGGTAGGCCCGGGCTGCACCGGCCGTGACGAGCACCGCCTGCAGGAACCGACCGTCGGGCAGCCAGACGTCCCACAGCTCGCGGCCGAACCGGTCCGCACGGCCGCCGGGCTCGTACGCCGCCCGCACCCGCGCACCGCTGAGCAGCCGATGCGCGAGCGCTGACGCCTGCGGGCCGTAGCAGGCGACCGGCGTCTCGGGCCGCACCGTCTCGGGTGCGTCGATGCCGATCAACCGGATGCGCAGCGATCTCGACGTCCCTGGGAGCACCGCCAACAGCGTGTCACCGTCCACCACCCGTACGACGGTCGCGGCGAACGCCCCGGGCGGTATCGGCGGCGACTCGACCGGTCCGGGGTCCACAGCGGGCGGGGCGGAGGTGGGGCGCGGTGCCGGCGGGGAGGCGGTCGTCGTGCCGCCGCCGGTCGTGCAGCCGGCGAGCAGGGCGGCGAGCACCGCGGCGGCCAGCCGGACCGGCGGCGTGGCGTTGCGGCACCCTGCCCGCATCGGGAAGGCGCTCGGGGCTGGTGGAGAAGCGGCCATGTCGGTCACCATGTTGGCGGAGCGGACCCGGCCAGGGAGGAGGGGCAGCCGTGACGCGGTTCCCACGAGCCCGGGCCGGTGGCCTGCTGCTGGCCGTGTCGCTGCTGAGTCTCGGCCCCCTCGCCGGCGGTTCGGCGGCCGCAGCCGGCGACTACCCGCGAATCCTGCAGGTCCGCAGCGACCAGCGTTCCACGGTCTCGCTCGACGTCGTCGTTCCGCCCATCCTCGCCGACGAGACCCTGCCGCTGTCGGCGTTCCGGGTGAGTGAGAACGGCAGGCGCTCCGTCGTCACCTCGGCGGCTCGGCTGCCGGTAGCCGGTGTGCGGGTTCTGCTGGTCATCGACACCGCCGTCCCGCGGGCGGTGCTCGACGCGGAGCAGGGCGCCGCCAGGGAGTTCCTCTTCGCGTTGCCCCGCGAGGTACGGGCGGGCGTCGTCGCGGGCGGCCCGGATCCGGAGCTGGCCGCTGCTGCCAGCACGGACCGGTCGGCGGCGGTCCGTGCGCTGGCGGAGCTCCGGCCGCAGCCGCCCGACGGCGCGGTGGACATCACGCCCTCGATCGACCTGGCGCTCGGGCAGCTCCAGCCGCACGGCGCCGCCGACGTCGTGATCGTCGTCGACTCCCGCCCGACGCTGACGACGGTGCCCTACGACCTGTCCCGCACGGTCACGGGCTCACGGACGACGCTCTACTCGGTCCTGCTGGGCAGGGGAGCAGCCGGCTACCTGGGCGGGCTGCCGCAGCTTTCCGGTGGCCGGGTGCTGGAGATCTCCGGACCCTCGATGCTGGTGAACGCCTTCGACACGGTGCGCTCCGAGCTGCTGGGTCGCTACCGCGTCGGATACCTGGCCACCGGCGCTCCGGGACAGCGGGCTCAGCTGCTCGTCGTGGCCCGGGGCGTCCAGGCGGTCGCGACCTTCGCCGTGGGCGCCGTGCCGGCGAAGGTGCCACCGCTGCCGGGCGACAACCGACCCCTCCCCCTTCTTCTCGCCCTGCTCATGGGCGTCGCCGTGGTAGCGGTGCTGGTGGGCCGGGTCTCCACCCCGCCGCCGGCGGGTCAAGGGACCAGCGTTACCGGCGCCTCGGCAACCTCGCCGCCGACCACGCGCACCGCGGCCTCCCCGGCGCCGCCGGGGGTCAGCGCCCGCACCCGCCAGCTGCCCGGCGCCGCGAAGAACCGGTAGGCGCCGGTGGCCGAGCTCACCACCTCGGCGGTGAACTCGCCGCCGGCATCGAGCAGCCGGACATAGGCGCCGCCCACCGGGGACCCGTCCCGGACGACGCTGCCCTGGATGACCGCACCGCTCCCCGGGTCGACCGGCGTCAGCTCCTGGGCCGGCGCCCCGCAGCCGGTCATGCCCCACGCTCGATCGGTACGCCGACCAGCGAGCCGTACTCGGTCCACGAGCCGTCGTAGTTCTTTACCCGCGGGTGACCCAGCAGCTCGTGCAGCACGAACCACGTGTGCGCCGAGCGCTCGCCGATCCGGCAGTAGGCGATCGTGTCGCGGTCGACGTCTACGCCGGCGCCGGCGTAGAGCACGCGCAGCTCGTCGTCGGAACGGAAGGTGCCGTCCTCGTTCGCGGCCTTCGACCACGGCACATTGACCGCGGTCGGGATGTGGCCCGGCCGCTGCGACTGCTCCTGCGGCAGGTGGGCCGGGGCGAGCAGTCGGCCGGCGTACTCGTCAGGAGACCTGACATCGATGAGGTTCTTCGTCCCGATGGCCGCGAGTACCTCGTCCCGGAAGGCGCGGATCGAGATGTCCGGCTCCGAGGCGGCGTACGCCGTCGCGGGGCGCTGCGGCACCTCGTCGGTGAGCGGCAGGGAGTCGAGCTCCCACTTCTTGCGGCCGCCGTCGAGCAGCCGGACGTCGGCGTGGCCGTACAGGCTGAAGTACCAGAACGCGTACGCCGCGAACCAGTTGTTGTTGCCGCCGTAGAGAACGACGGTGTCGTCGTTGGCGATGCCCTTGGCGCGCAGCAGCGCCTCGAAGCCGGCCCGGTCGACGAAGTCGCGGCGGACCTGGTCCTGCAGCTCGGTCTTCCAGTCCAGGCGCACGGCGCCCGGAAGGTGGTCCTTGTCGTAGGCGGTGGTGTCCTCGTCGACCTCGACGAAGACGACCGTCGGGTCGTCTAGATGGGCCTGCGCCCAGTCGGGGTCGACCAGTACGTCGGTGCGGCTCATGCGTGTACTCCCGGAAGTGTCGGTGGCGGATCGGCGACGACTCTCTAGGAAGGACGACAGAGCGAGCTGCGCAGCCGGCAGAAGTCCACCGTGCGGCGCTTGACCAGCTCCGTCGAGGAGTACACGGCACTCAGGGTAGGACCTCCCGATCGAGACCGATGCCGGTGTCAGCGTCGGGACCGGCCGATTGCTTCCCTCACCGTGGCACCGATGTCGCGATCAGCTCCTGGCCGGTGCCGGTCACCACCCGAAGCGAGTCGAGGTCGACCGCCGCGATCGACGTCGCCCCCGTGACGTCTGCCCTGCCCGCGTAGCTGGCCTGCCAGCTGGCCGCGACCTCGCTGCGCCCGTCGCGGGCGACGGCGACCAGCCGGCAGCGCTCCCCACGGCGTACGCCGCGCAGCTGCAGCGTCAGCTCGGTGCCCCACGGCCTGGCCAGCAGACCGAACGAGGCGTGCACGACGGCGCCCTGGACCGGGGCCGACTCGGCGCTGAGCACCCTCAGGTGGGGTGCCTCCCGGTGCAGCACGCCCACCGCCGTACCGCCGGCGCCGACCAGAGCGAGCGCGGCGGCGACGGTCGCGACCAGGAGCCGTCGCCGGGCCCGCCGGCGGTGGGCGACCGAGGCCAGCAGCCGCTCCAACAACGCCGGGTCCGGTCGGACCGGCCCGGCGACGACCTCGTCCACGGTCAGCCGCCCGAGCAGGCCCGGCAGGCCGGCAAGGTGTGCCAGCTCGTCCCGGCAGGCCGGACAGCGAACCAGGTGCACGTCCACCTCCGCCCGCTCCGCCGGGTCCAGCGCGCCCAGGACGAAGGCGCCCAGCGCGACGCGCACGTCCGAACAGCTCACGGGGTGACCCCCCGTTCCTCCAGCGCCAGCCGCAGGGCGCGCAGGGCGTAGAACGTGCGCGACTTCACGGTGCCGGCCGGTACGCCGAGCGCGGCCGCCGCCTCGGCCACCGATCGGCCGCGGTAGTAGGTCTCGAGCAGCACGGCCCGGTGCTCGGCGGAGAGAGTCTCCACTGCGGCGGCGACCTGCCATGCCTGCAGCGCGCGATCCAGCTCGTCGGCGGCCGGCAGCTCGACCAGGCGCTCGGCGCCAACCTCCGGCGGGCGGGCCCGGCGGGCCCGGTGCTGGTCCACGACGAGGTTGCGCGCCACCGTGAACAGCCACGGCCGCGGCGAGCCGCGACCGAGCTCCATCGCCTCCGGATGCCGCCACGCACGCAGCAGGGTCTCCTGCACGACGTCCTCCGCCTGCGCCCGGTCGCCGGTCAGCCGGAGGACGTAGGCCAGCAGCGGCCCGGCGTGCTCGGCGTAGAGCGCGCGCACCAGCGCCTCGTCCGCCGTGCGTGCATCCGTGCCGCCCACACCACCTCCACGCTCAGCAGGGCCCGAGAGTTCAGCGCCTGCCGCCGGGTCCCGTAGCGCCCGCTCAGGCACGGCCGCCGGCGAAGGGCGGCAGCACCTCCACCGTGCCGCCGTCGAGCAGCGGCACCGAGGCGTGCGGCCGGGCACCGACCGGGCCGCCGTCGACGACGAAGGAACAGCGGTCCAGCACCGAGGAGAACCGCTCGTCGTGGCCGGCCCGTGCCGCGGCCAACGCCTCGGCCAGCGTGTCGGCGGCATAGAGCTCCTCGGCCACGCCCGCCGCCGCCTTGGCGGCAGCCCAGTAGCGGATCGTGCCGCGAGCCGTCATGCCGTCATTGTCGGCCCGGTTGCCGTCTAGGGTTCGGCGGCGTGACCGGGCTGGAGATCGAGCGCCGCCAAAGGCTGCGCGCGGCCGAGGTCGCACAGGTCGCGCGGCTGGTCGACGAGGTGACCGAGGCGGACGGCGTACAGCCGTTGTCTGAGCACGTGCTGCTGCACCTGCGCTACGGCGGCGACGTGCCCGCGCGCAACCTGCTCGGCTGGTACGACGGTGGCTCAGGGCGGGAGCTCGCCGGCTACGCCCATCTCGACGTGACCGATCCGGTGGAGGGCGCGAGCGCCGAGCTGGCCGTGTCGCCGGAGCACCGCCGCAGGGGGTTCGGCCGGCAGCTGGTGCAGGCGCTGCTCGCCGACACCAGGGACGGCCGGCTCCGGTTGTGGGCGCACGGGGAGCACCCCGCCGCCGCGGCGCTCGCGGGCAGCCTGGGCTTCACCCGGGACCGGATCCTGTGGCAGCTGCGCCGCTCGCTCTACGCCCCGCTGCCGGCTCCGGAGCTGCCGGCCGAGGTGACGGTGCGCACCTTCGAGGTCGGCCGCGACGAGGCGCGCTGGACCGAGGTCAACAACCGCGCGTTCGCGGGACACCCGGACCAGGGCCGTTGGACGGTGGCGGACCTCCGGCAGCGGGAGCTCGAACCCTGGTTCGACCCCGCCGGCTTCTTCCTCGCCGAGCGCGGCACCGGACCGGCCGCGGAGCTGGTGGGCTTCCACTGGACCAAGGTGCACGGTGCCGACGACGGCCACGGCCACCAGCCGATCGGAGAGGTGTACGTCGTCGGGGTCGACCCTGCGGCGCAGGGGCTGGGCCTGGGCCCGGCGCTGACGCTGGTCGGCCTGCGTTACCTCCGCTCACGCGGCCTGGCCTCGGTGCTGCTCTACGTGGACGACACCAACGCCGGCGCCATCAAGGTGTACGAGCGGCTCGGGTTCACCCGCTGGGACGTCGACGTCTCCTTCCGCCGCAGCTGACCGGGCAGTCACGTCGGGCAGAGTTCCGCTCCCGTCACGGAACGCACCCCGGCTCGACACGAGCGGCTGCGAGCCTCGCCGCCGCGAGCCTCCACGACTCGCACATGTATCGATCTCGGGGAGGAGACTCAATGGACCAACGCACGAGAGCCCCCCTGCTGATCAGCAACGACGGCGTGCACGACCAGTCGCTGATGGTCGTCGACGCCGCCAGCCGTCAGGTCGTGCAGACCCTGCACTATCCGGCGCCGAAGGCGCTGTTCATCGGAGTCGCGTTCAGCCCGGACGGCACCCGTGCCTACGCCTCGGCCGGGCCGAACAACCTGATCCGCGCCTACCGGGTCGACGGCCAGCGCCTGACCGAGCTGGCGGACATCCCGCTGAGGGTGACGAAGACCATCAGCCCCTTCCCGGCAGGCCTGACCGTCTCGCCGGACAGCAAGCGGCTCTACGTCGCCGACAACCTCGCCAACGCCCTCTCGGTCATCAACGTCGCCAACGGAACCGAGCGGCGGGTGCTCCTGAACCCGACCACGTGTGCCGTCAGCCAGTTCGGGTTCGACCCGTCGAACGGACGCGGGTGCAACTTCCCCTACACGGTGGAGCTCTCCGCGAACGAGCGAACGGCGTACGTGAGCAACTGGGGCAAGAGCAGCGTGTCGGCGGTCGACACCGAGACCCTGCGCGTGGTGGCCACCATCCCCGTGGGCACCCACCCGAGTGCCCTGAAGCGCAACCCGCGCTCCGGCGACCTCTACGTGGCCAACACCGACAGCGACTCGGTCTCGGTCATCGACACCGGCTCCAACTCCGTCCGCCGGACGATCTCGGTGGAGCCGTACCCGCACGCTGGCGTAGGCAGCAACTCGAACGCGCTGGCCTTCTCTCCGGACGGGCGCACGCTCTACGTGGCGAACGCCGGCGACAACGACGTCGCAGTGGTCCGGCTGGCGAGCGACGGCAACCGCCTCTACGCGGTGAGTGCCAAGGGCCTCGATGCCGGGCCGAACCCGGGTGGCCCGCGGCCGGTCTCGGACCGGACGACGCCGCCGAACCAGTACATCGGCTCCATGATCACGGGCCTGCTGTCCACGGTCGCCGTACCGTCCGGCGCCGAGCTCGACCGCCTGACCGCCCGGGTCGTCCACAACAACGGGTTCGACGAGCGGGGCAAGGTCCGGGTGGTCGGTCGCCCGAACCAGTCCGTCGTGCCGTACCGGGTCGGCGACCCATCGTTGACGCTGTTCGGGGGGCGGGTGGCCCCCGAACCACCACAAGCTGGCGAACAAGTTCACCGCGCTGGACAACCTCTACGCGGCCGGTGAGGTCTCCAACAACGGCTGGGAGCGGACGGTGGGCGCCAACGCCAACAGCCTCGACCAGAAGACGTGGCCGATGCCGTACGGCGGCCGGGGCTACTTCTACATAGGAGAAGGCGGCACGCTCGGCGCGGCGCCGGGCAAGGACCCGAGCAACTCCTACATCTGGGACCGGCTGAGCCGGCAGGGCATCAGCTACCGGAACTACGGCTTCTGGGCCACCGGCACCCCACCGGTGACGGTCTACAACGAGCCCCACCTCTACGCCAGCACCGATGTCGCCTTCCCGGGTTACAACCTGGCGATCCAGGACCAGGCGCGCTACCGCGAGTGGGAGCTGATACTGGGCCTTCGGCCGATGACCCAGTTCGACGCCGCTGCCACTCCCATGTTCAACAGCTTCACCGACGACGCGGACTTCTCGCCGTACCAGGCGGAGAAGCCGGAGCAGTCGCTGACCGAGCCGAACCCCCGGACGCTCCGCTGTCCGCCGAGTCTGCCCGGATGGACTTCCGCAAGGAGGATCGAGCGCCCGAACGGCTGCTGAACGAGGCGATCTGGCAGAGCGTCAAGGGCGCGGCAACCGGATGCCGGAGCCGCGCGGGCAGTCCGACGAGGACGACGGCTGACCTAAGGCAGGAACCTCACAGCAGGGAGAGGCTCCAGGGGGCTTCTCCCTGCTGTGGCGGCCGTGGCGTGCCGGATGTTGTGTCCGACGACGCCGACGCGTTCAACGGCGACCGGCAGATCGCTCTCACTTCAACGTCGTCCGGTGAAACCTCTCCGACGCCTGGCGCTGTATCTACCGAGAATCCCTGGCCCACCCCCTGTGGCCGGGTGCCGAGCGAGTTACGAGCCCGGGGCATAGGGGGCCGGGCTTGGGTGTGACGCCTTCAGCTGGCGGCGAACTCGATCGTGGTGCCGTCGGGGTCGGTCATGAAGAAGGTGCGCTCGCCCCAGTGGCGGTCCGCGGGTGGCCCGTCGGGCTGCATGCCTGCCTCGCTCAGCTGGGCGTGCAGTGCGTCCAGGTCGTCCGTCGAGATCTCGAGATGGAAGCCGGGTGCGCCGAAGCCGAGCAGGCCTAGGCAGCCTGGACCGATTCGGAGCAGGGCGAACTCGCCGGGCCGGTGGTGTTCGAGGACAGCACCGGGGAGCCGCCGGTAGAACGCCAAGGACCGTTCAACGTCGGGAACTTGCAGGGTGAGCCCTTCGAGCCACACGTTGATGGTCTTGGTTTCGGTCATCAACGCACCTTTCGGGTTGACGAGTTCACTGCCGCACTGCTGAAGGCCCACAGACGCTCAGCGGCGGCACGGTCCTGAGCCAGCGGGCTGGTCTTGGCGGGACGGTTCTTGGCGAAGTAGCCGCCGCTGATGGCGGTCACCTCGGTTGAGGCAGCCAGGTAGAGCAGGGTCGAGGCGCCATTGTCGGGACTGTGCTGAAACGGACGCATGACCTTAAGGAATAGGCCGAAGCCGCCGGTCGCGTCGCGGCCCAGGCCGCTGCGCACGAACCCGGGATCGGCGGCGTTGGCGGTCACCCCGCTACCAGCGAGCTGCCGGTGCAGCTCGGCGGTGAACAACACGGTGAGCAGCTTGGTCGCCGAGTAGGTGCGCATGTGGTGGAAGTTGCGGCCAGTGGCCAGGTCATCGAGGTCAATGTCCTTCACGTGGCGGTGGGCGGAGGAGGAGACGGTAACGATTCGGGCAGGTGCCGAGCCGCTCAGCAGCCCCCTCAGCCGCTGGGTGAGCAGGAACGGGGACAGGTAGTTGGTGGCGAAGTCGACCTCGAATCCGTCGAGGGTCAGCTAGGTGGGGCCGGGCGACCCCGGCGTTGAGGATCAACACGTCCAGCCGGTCGGCCCGGGCGGTGACCTGGCCGGCCAGGTTGACGACCTGGGCCAGGACCGATAGGTCGGCGACCAACATCTCGATCTGGCCGCCCGGCACGCGGCGTCGCATTCGGACAAGTGCGGCATCAGCGCGCTCGGCGGTGCGGGCTACCGCAAGCACGCGTGCCCCTCGGGCGGCGAGTTGGGTAGTGACGGCCTCCCCGATGCCGCTGGTGGCCCCGGTGACCAGGCAGGCGAGGCCGGTCGTCGCAAGCACATCCGTTTTGTTCATGACTCATGTCTATCATGGGTCATGCCGATCCGCACTATGATCGTTCGGTGGTTCAGGATCCGGCAGGAGACGACAGGCCACCGCCACGTGAGGGCTTCGCGTTTGAGGGAGGCACCGGGTTCCTCCTCTCACGCAGCGGGTCGCTGGCCCGCCGCAGCTGGACGCAGATGCTGGCCGAGCGCGCCCTGACTCCGCATCACTACGGGATGCTCATGGCCCTGGGCGAGCTGGGCGACGCGCGCGGGCAACAGCAGCTGAGCGAGCTGATCGGGATCGACTCGCGCAACGCCGTACCGATCATCGACGTCCTGGTCGACCGCGGCTTGCTTACCCGCGAGGTCGATCCGTCCGACCGTCGCCGCCGGCTGCTGACATTGACCGCCTCCGGCCGCGACATGGTGCGGGACCTGACCCAGACCGGCGCACAGATCGAGGCCCGCTTCCTGCAAGCGCTGACGCCCATCGACCGAAAGGAGCTGCACCGCATCCTGCTGGAGTTACTCAACCCCCGCCGACCAGGAAGCTGACCCGCAACCAACCCGACGCGTGCCGGAAGCGGTTCCCATGCGAGACGGCCGACGGCCCTCGAGAGTCGGGGGCTGCCCCGCCTCACTTATTCTCCGCGTCACCGAGGCGATCGGAACCACTCAAATGGCATTCTTCGTGTATGGACGGGACGTACCGGACTTCGCCGGTGACTCAGATGCTCTCGATGAGGCGCATTGGGTTTACATGGACAGGTGGGCGTCTCAACTCGTCGCGAGAGGGCCGACGCTTTCGTCGGACGGATCGACGCATACCGGAAGCGTGCACATCGTCGATCTGCTCGACGGCGTCCAGGCTCGGCGGTTTGCCTTCGAAGAACCGTATTATCGAGCGGGACTCTACGAGGAGATCACGGTGCGGCCTTTCGCACCGTTGGTTGAAGGAACGATGTGGGATCGGCCCGCGCTTAGCGCAGAGCAGCCGGCCACGTTCGTGTTCGCGACTTGGACCGAAACCGGGTTCGGGCGCGACGTCGCCCTTGAGCTTCGCAACGCCTTCACCGGCACCGGGGGGGCTCGCTGGGTGTTCGCAGGTGCGCTGATGAGCGATGACTCGACCAAGGCGAGCGGGGTCGCCGCGGCCGTCGATCTCGGCCCGAGCGAAGCGGAAGAGCTCATGCGGAGGGCGATCGCGAAAGTGCCTAGTTCGTCGTTCAATGTGGACCTCCACCGTTGGCGACGAGGTGGTCGACCGGTCGAGTAGGCCGAACGAATCGACCAGCGGGACAGCCGCACGCGCCGCGGGGACCGGCTGTCCCGCTAGAGGATCCGCTACCGGCCACCCGACGTCGTTGAACACGGCGCAGGGATTCCTGCCGTAGGTCAACCAGGACGAGACCCTCCGCTTCCGCCGCAGCCCAGGACGCGCGCGATCTCGTCCCAGCGGGGCCAAGCGGCAATGCCTCAACCTAGCCCCGAGCCGTGGAAGGTGCCGTGGGACGAACGGTCGGTAGCGCCGCCGCAGGTGGAACGGACACAGACGCCGTCGTACGCCGATCGCACCCGCTCGGCGAGCGCGTCCCACCGGAAGAGCTCCGCCCGCAGCCGGGCGTTCGACCGCATCCGCGCGGCGAGCGGGGGGTCGCCGAGAATGCGGTCCAATGCCAGGGCCATCGACGCCGGGTCGCCGGGCGGCACGAGCAGCCCGGTCTCTCCGTCGGAGACAAGGTCGGGAATCCCGCCGGTCCGGGACGCCACGACCGGCAGTCCGGCCCGCATCGCCTCGATCAGGACCGACCCGAGCTCCTCGTAGCGGCTCGGCATGGCCAGCACGTCCCCGGCGGCCAGGACCGCAGGCACCCGCCAATGGGGGACGGCGCCGAGCAGCGTGACGGCGTCGTACAGCCCGAGGTCTCGAACGGTGCGCTCGAGCATCGGGCGCTCCGGCCCGTCTCCGACGATGACCACCCGGGCGTGCCGCGTACGGAGCTGGGCAGCCGCGCGGACCAGGGTGCCGACATCCTTCTGCGGGTGTAGGCGGCCGACGTAGAGAACCCGCCTTCCGGCAAGTGCGGCCACCTCGGGGTCGGGCGCGGCGTCCGCAAACAGCCTCGGCTCGTATCCCGACGGGACGACCGAGACCCGGTCGACGGCCAGCCCGTCGCCCACCATGAGGGCTGCTGTCCGCTCCGTCAGCGTGATCACGGCATCCGCTCTATTGATCGCCCGACGCTCCATGGAGCCCCCGGCCACGTGAAGCGCCGTGGACCGGAGGTTGCCGACCGACAGGGTGTGTCGAACGCTCGTGTGCACGGTGATGACGAGCGGCACGGCGAGCCGGCGGGAGGCGGCACGGGCGAGCATCAGCACCCCGATGTCCTCGCCCTGATGGGCGTGTACGACGTCGAACGTGCCGTCGGACCGGCTCAGCCAGCGGGCTGCCGCCACGGCGTACAGCTGCCTGAACACCGGCACCGGGAGCCCGACGCGGACGACGGCGCTGTGGGATCCGATTCGCTCGTACGCCGCCGACCCGGGCGGCCGCGTGGTCACGACGGTCTGGGCGACGCCTACCTGGTCCAGGGCCCGGGTCAGTGCCGCGGTGTGCGTCTGCATTCCCCCGATCGGGTCGAACCGGCCGCCGCGCCGGGTCGCGACCTCGTCCGGCGTCTCGAAGACCGAGCACAGTCGCAGGACCCTCACCGGGCGGACGGCTCCATCGGCCCGCGGGAGAGCGCCGAACGCAGCGTCGACGGGTTGTCGGTGATGAAGCTCGCGACACCTGCGACCGCGAGAAGGCGGGCGTCCACCTCCCGGTTGACCGTCCAGCAGCGGAGGCGGCAGCCCCGCTGCCCAGCCTGGTCGGCGATCTCGTGGTCGGCCAGCACCGTCCGGACATGAGCGTGCAGCTCGGCGTGGCCAGCAACGACCGCCCGGCGCAGCCCCACGGCCGCCGGCAGGTCCGGACCGGTCACCAGGGCACGACGCAGCCGCGGGCGGAGCCTGGCGGCCTGCTCCAGCAGCCGGGAGGAGAACGAGGAGAACACGACGCGGTCGCCCAGTCCGGACCTCTGCAGGACGCCAACCACCGACGCGGCGATCGTCCGCCGGTCCACCGGGTCGTGCTTGACCTCGACGACGAGCAGGCCGCGGCCGCGCACGACGTCGGCGACGTCCTCGAGCCGGGGAATGGCATCGCCGTTCGCCAGCGGGATGCGCCGCAGTTCTTCGTACGTCAGCTGCCGGACGAGGTCGGCAGACCCGGTCACCCGGAGCAGGTCGGGGTCGTGCAGGCACACCACCACACCGTCCGCGGTGAGCCGGACGTCCACCTCGACGCCCTCGGCGCCGGCAGCGAGTGCGGTGTTCACCGAGGCGACGGTGTTCTCAGGTGGCCCGTCCGGGATCCGCTGGCCCCGATGTCCGATCAGCTCCACCGGTTCAGGCTCGCAGCAGGGAGCGACGTCGCGACGACATCGCCGTGACGGTTCCATGTCCGGCACGCGACCACTCACCTCTACGGCAAGATCGTCCAGCCCAGCGACGCGGCCATCCGTGACAGAGCCCGCCACTCCTCGTAGTCGGCGAACCCGTCCGGCGGGCAAGCCTTGCCGGCGAACGGCGGTACGGCGAACGTGGGGGCGCTCAGGTTGGGCGGCCGGGTGAAGTCCATGGCCTCCGCCAGGTTCCGCGCGTTGGCGTCCCGCACCGTGAGGGGCTCGAGGCCGAAGCGCCACTCGATCATCTTCAGTATCGAGGTGTGGTCGTAGACGCGGTGCCCGACGTAGTGCCGCCGGGCCCGGGGAGAGATCAGCAGGCACGGCACCCGGAAGCCGCGAAGCCCCTGCCCCTGGTGGACGTCCGGCGCGTGGGTCGGCGGCACGTGGTCGAAGAAGCCGCCCCACTCGTCGTAGTTGATGACCAGGGCGGTGGTGGGCCAGTTCGGGCTGTTCTTTACCGCCTCGTACGTCCGGTTGAGGAAGTCCTGCCCGACCCGGATGTCAGCGTGCGGGTGGTCGTCTCCGGAGGTTCCGCTGCCCTCGTCGAGGAAGCGCGGGTCGACGTAGGAGACCGCCGGCAGCGTCCCAGCGGCGCAGTCGGCCAGGAACTGGGAGTAGCTCCGGCTGATCGGGATGTACTTGTCGCCGTAGAGCGCCAGGAAAGGGACGTCGGAGTAGTAGTAGCGGCCGGTCACCCCCGCCTCCGCCAGCCGGTCCCAGATCGCCGGGAACGTCGCCTGCTTGGTCGAGTTGTGCGTGCGGTCGGACTGCGCCGAGTGCTGGAAGAAGCGGTTGGGATAGGTCTCGGCCATGGTCGCCGAGAAGTAACGGTCGAACGCCGTCCAGTACGTCGCCGCCCGGCTGTAGAACGCGAGGTCCGAGGGCCGGTAATAGCCGATTGCGTAGCTGTCGTTCTCCCCGGAGCGCAGCCAGCCGTCGCAGGCACCGAAGTTGAGCTGGACCCGTCCGCCCTCGTAGGAGTGGTCCGGGTCGGGGTGTTCGCACCCCTGGTAGGTGCGCAGGTGGTGCGTGCTGTGCGGCGTGCCCTGACGGTCGGTGTAGGTGAGCCCCGACTGCCTGCCGTCGGCGCCCGGCAGCCAGCCGAGGAAGTGGTCGAAGGACCGGTTCTCCATCATGACCAGCACGATGTGGTCGATCCCCGACTGCGCCGGCGACGGCAGGGAGGCGGCACCACCCGTGGCCGCCGCGGCGCTCCGCTGCCGGCCGGCCATTGCCACCGCACCGGCGGCCGCCGCCGTACCGGCGAGGAAGGTACGCCGGCGGATGGACTTCGGGGCCATTGGGTCCGTCACGGTCGGTCAGACTCCCTTGTTGTAGACGTCGGCGCCGAAGCAGCGCTCGGTCGTGGCGGCGTAGCCGAGGTGCTCCAGCCCGAAGACGTCCTCGATGCTGCAGAGCAGGCCGTAGTGGTTGTAGGCGGTGTCGTTGAAGCTGCCGCCGTGGATGAACGGCGACACCAGGACGGCGCCGACCCGCCCCCCGCCGGGACCGAAGATCCCTGGCATCGGGGTGTTCGGCTCGACCTGGGGACCCTCGCCGCAGCACGCGGAGGCGTCCTGCCCACCACCGAACGCCTCGGCCTCGTCGAAGGTCACGACGAGCAACCCGTCCTTCTTGAACGCCGGTGAGCTCAAGATCTTGGGCACCCACTGCTGCAGCCACTTGTCGGCCGTGACCAGCCCGCCCGGCTCCCCGGTGACGCACGGTTCGTCATGGCCGTCGTGGCAGAGGTTGGGCGTGATGTAGCTGAAGTTGGGTGTCGTGGCGACCGAGCCCAACGCCACCGGCAGCCGCTTGAGCGGCAGCACGTGGCGGTCGCAGTAGTCCTGCCGGTCGATGATCGAGTGGAAGTACATGAACGGGTTGTGCCGGACGGCGTACTGGTCACCCGGCTCGGCGGTCTGGGTGTCGTCCTTGCTGTTCAGCGCCGGATGCCGGCAGGTGTTCGGTGCTGGCGAATGCGCCATGTCTTCCATGTAGCCCGCCCAGGTGAAGCCCTTGGCGTCGAGCTGCTCAGGCAGCGTCCGCACCGACGCCGGGTACACGCAGCCCTGGCCGACGGCCTGCCCGGGGGCCACCGTGCCGGTGCCCTGGAAGTCGCTGAAGGTCTGGCAGTCGGCCTGGGTGTCGGCGTTCGGGCCCTGCCCGCTGATCTGTGCGATGTAGTTCGGCAGGCTGTTGTGGGCGGTGGCGTAGTAGAAGTCGAGCAGCATCCCCTTCTCGCGCAGCGTGTGGGCGAGGTAGGGGGCCGGGGAGTTCAGCCGGAAGGTGCTCTTGAAGCCCTCGTTCTCGAGGTTGATGACGAAGACGTGCCGAATCGGTGGCGGGGAGAATGAAGCGGTCGCCGCCGCGGGCCGGTCGGGTGGCGAAGCAGCCGGCGCGGCCGGCGCGACGCCGAACACGAGGGCGGCGGCGGCCGCCGGCGCAAGGACACGGAGGAGACGGGGCAAAGAGAGCGACATGTGCCATTTCTCGCAGGGACAAGTGGACGGACCGACGACCGCAGATGGCCGGCAGGCAAACGCCAGCGGGCGGTTGCGCCGGCGTACCGGCCTGCGGTCAAACCTCGAACTTGTAGCCCAGCCCCCGGACGGTCACCAGATGCCGGGGAACGGAGGGGTCGGACTCCACCTTGGCCCGCAGCCGCTTGACATGGACGTCGAGGGTCTTGGTGTCCCCGACGTAGTCCGCTCCCCAGATCCGGTCGATCAGCTGGCCACGGGTCAGCACCCGGCCGCAGTTGCGCACGAGCAGCTCGAGCAGCTCGAACTCCTTGAGCGGCAGGCCGACCGGCTCGCCGCGCACGGTGACGACGTGCCGGTCGACATCGAGCCGGACCGGGCCGGCCTCCACGACCGAGGGCAGCAGCTCACCGACGTCGTTGCGCCGACGCAGCACCGCGCGGATCCGCGCCACCAGCTCGCGCGAGGAGAACGGCTTGGTGACGTAGTCGTCGGCGCCGAGCTCGAGCCCGACGACCTTGTCCACCTCGCTGTCCCGCGCGGTGAGCATGATGACCGGCACGTCGCTGCGCTGGCGCAACGTCCGGCACACCTCGGTCCCGGACAGACCGGGCAGCATGAGGTCGAGCAGCACGAGATCGGCGCCGCCGCGCTCGAACTCGGCCAGCCCGGCCGGACCGGTGCCCGCCACCGCCACCTCGAAGCCCTCGCGGCTGAGCATGTACTGGAGCGTCTCGGAGAACGACTCCTCGTCCTCGATGACCAGCAGCCGGGTCATCTCGACACCGCCACCGAGGCCGGTGCCGGGCGGACCTCGGAGGGGGTCGACGTCGGAGGCATCGGCAGGTGCAGGGTGAAGGTCGACCCGACGCCCTCCGAGCTCCACACCGAGACCCGGCCGCCGTGGTTGCCCACGATGTGCTTCACGATCGCCAAGCCCAAGCCGGTCCCTCCGGTAGCCCGCGACCGAGCCGGGTCCGAGCGGTAGAACCGCTCGAAGACGCGGTGCAGGTCCGCGGATGGTATGCCGATCCCCTCGTCGCTCACGGCGATCTCGACCTCTTCCTCCGACTCCCCGCCCCGAAGCCGGGCGCCGACGCGCACCTTGGTGCCCGGAGCGGAATAGGCGACGGCGTTGTCCAGCAAGTTGGTGAGCGCGGTGACGAGAGACCGCTCGTCGCCCCAGACCTCGAGGTCACCGGCGTCCGCGGCCACCACCTCGATGCCGACGGAGCCGGCCGCGAGCCGAACCCGGTCCGCCGCGTCGGCGATGAGGCTGGCAACCGGAACGGCTCGCTGGTCGGGTGGCGGGTCGCCGCCCTGGAGGCGGGACAGGTCCAGCAGCTCCTGCACCAGGCGGGCCAGCCGACCGGACTCATGGACCATCCGGTCGGCGAAGCGCCGGGCGGCCACCGGGTCGTCGACCCCGTCGCGGAAGGCCTCGGCCAGCAGCAGCAGTGCGCCCACCGGGGTCTTGAGCTCGTGCGAGACGTTGGCGACGAAGTCACGGCGTACGGCGTCCACCCGCCTGGACTCGGCCAGGTCGTTCAGCAGCAGCACCACCTGCTCACCTCCGGGCACCGGGGCCGCCGTCGCCCGCACCGCCCGCGTCGCGGCGCCGTACGGGAGCTCGACATCCTCGGTCTGCCGCTCGCCTTCCCGGCGGGCCACGCGGACCAGGCGGGCAAGCACCGGTGCGGTGAGGCTCGTCCCCCGGACGACCCGCATGCCGATCGCGGCCTCATTGGCCAGCAGCACCTCGTGGTTGTCCAGCAGCACGGCGCCGGTGTCGAGCGCGGCCGCCACGGTCGCCAGCACCGCGGTCGCCTCCGTCCCGTTACTCACGTTCGGCGCCACAGCCTCCCGTCGCCGACTCCAGAGCGGGGACATGACGTCCATCGTAGGGGCGCCGGAGCGTCCGATCCGCCGCCGCTGTGCAGCGTCGGGACCCGGTCCGGAAGTGTTCACCTTCCGGTCTTGTGCACTTTGCCGACGGGCGACGTCCCTACCTCCAGTCGGGTTATCGTCGGGCCAGCTTCCGGCACCGCCGGGGCCGAGCCAGCCCGGAGGAGCCAGTGCGCGACGCCTACCACGAGGACCTCGACGAGATCTCGACGCAGCTGGTCGAGATGACGCGGCTCGTCGGCAGCGCCGCCGGTCGAGCGACCGCCGCCCTGCTCGACGCCGACCTGGCCCTGGCCGAGTCGGTGATCGAGGGCGACCAGGTCATCGATGACCTCTACCACCAGGTGGAGGAGAACGCATTCAACCTGTTGGCTCGCCAGCAGCCGGTCGCCAGTGACCTGCGGATGCTGGTCACCAGCCTGCGGATGGTCGCCGACCTCGAGCGCAGTGGTGACCTCGCGCTGCACCTCGCGAAGCTGGCGCGTCGGCGCTATCCCAGCAGCGCGGTTCCGCCGGAGCTGCGCTCGACCATCCTCGAGATGGGCCAGGTGGCGGAGCGGATCGTCGCCAAGGCGGGCAGCGTCATCTCCGCCCGCGACGTCGCCACGGCGATCGAGCTGGAGAAGGACGACGACGTCATGGACGACCTGCACCGCCGGCTGTTCACGGTGATGCTCGACGAGGACTGGCAGCACGGCGTCGACACCGCGATCGACATCGCGCTGGCCGGGCGTTACTACGAGCGCTTCGCCGACCATGCCGTCTCGGTGGCCCGCCGAGTGGTCTACCTGGTGACCGGCGAACGGGTGCTCACTGCGGGCTGACCCAGCGGTCAGGCGTTACCCTCGGTCATGTACGTCGACCGGAGAGGGGCCGACCACCGTGCCAATCGCCCCTGACCCGGTGGAGCCGCCGGCGCCCGTGCCACCGGATGCGGGCGCGGAGTCCGCGGCGCCACCGACGCACCGCTTCCTCGACCGGGAGGCGAGCTGGCTCGCCTACAACCAGCGGGTGCTGGAGCTGGCGCAGGACCCGTCGGTCCCGCTTCTCGAGCGGGCGAAGTTTCTCGCGATTTTTTCGACCAACCTCGACGAGTTCTTCATGGTCCGCGCTGCCGGTCTCAAGCGCCGCATCGCGACCGGCCTGGCGGTCACCGCGCCGAGCGGCCTGACGGCGCGGGAGCAGCTCGACTACATCTCCCACCGCGCGCATGAGCTGGTGGTGGAGCAGGCCCGGTGCTTCATCGACGACGTCCTCCCCGAGCTCGACAAGGAAGGCATCGACGTTCTGCGCTGGAACGAGCTGGAGGGCTCGGAGCAGGACCGGCTGCACTCGCTGTTCCGCGAGCGGGTCTACCCCGTGCTCACGCCGCTCGCTGTTGACCCGGCCCACCCCTTTCCCTACATCTCCGGCCTCAGCCTCAACCTGGCGGTCGTCGTACGGAACCCCGAGACCGGCGGCGAGCACTTCGCCCGCGTCAAGGTGCCGCCGTTGCTGCCCCGGCTGGTGCCGGCCGCGCCGCAGCGCTTCGTCCCGCTCGAGGACGTCATCGGCGCCCATCTCCCCCAGCTCTTCCCCGGGATGGAGGTGCTCCAGTGGCACACCTTCCGGGTCACCCGCAACGCCGACCTCGAGGTCGACGAGGACGAGGTGGAGAACCTCCTTCAGGCGCTGGAGCGGGAGCTGCTGCGGCGCCGCTTCGGACCGCCCGTCCGGCTCGAGGTCGAGGAGTCGATGGACCCGCACGTCCTCGACCTGCTCGTGCGCGAGCTCGGCGTCGGTGACGCGGAGGTCTACCGCATTCCCGGCCCGCTCGACCTGTCCGCGCTATGGGCGGTGGCGGGGCTCGACCGGCCCGACCTGAAGTACCGGCCGTTCGTCCCGGTCACCCACCCACGGCTGCTCGACGCGGAGAAGAGCAGCCGTGACAAGGACGCCTCCGGCGACTTCTTCGCCGCCCTCCGGCAGGGCGACGTCCTGGTTCACCACCCGTACGACTCGTTCGCAACCAGCGTCCAGGCCTTCATCGAGCAGGCGGCGGCCGACCCGGACGTGCTGGCGATCAAGCAGACGCTGTATCGCACGAGCGGTGACTCGCCGATCGTCGATGCGCTGATCGAAGCGGCCGAGATGGGCAAGCAGGTGCTCGTCCTCGTCGAGATCAAGGCTCGGTTCGACGAGCAGGCCAACATCCGCTGGGCCCGCGCCCTGGAGCGGGCCGGTTGCCACGTCGTGTACGGGCTCGTCGGCCTCAAGACCCATTGCAAGCTGTGCCTTGTGGTGCGCCAGGAGCCCGACGGGCTGCGCCGATACGCCCACATCGGGACCGGCAACTACAACCCCAAGACCGCCCGGCTCTACGAGGACCTGGGGCTGCTGACCGCCGACCCCGAGGTCGGCGCCGACCTGACCGACTTCTTCAACCACCTGTCCGGCTACTCCCGGCGCACCGGCTACCGGCGGCTGCTGGTGGCCCCGAACACGCTCCGGGACGGGCTGGTGGAGCGGATCGACCGCGAGGCCAGCTCCGCCCGGGCGGGTCGGCCGTCAGGCATCCGGATCAAGGTCAACGGCATCGTCGACGAGGTCGTGATCGACGCGCTCTACCGCGCCTCGCAGGCCGGCGTACCGGTCGACCTCGTCGTTCGGGGCATGTCGGCCCTGCGGCCCGGGGTACCGGGTCTGTCCGAGTCGATCCGCGTGCGCAGCATCGTGGGCCGCTTCCTGGAGCACTCGAGGATCTACAGCTTCGTCGCGGACGGCGAGGGCGAGTGCTACATCGCCAGCGCCGACCTCATGCATCGCAACCTCGACCGCCGCGTGGAGGCGGCCGTCCGGGTGACCGATCCGGCGGCTCAGGCGGAGATCACCGAGCTGCTCGACCTCGCGATGACGGATCGCCCGTGGACCTGGGCCCTCGGCCCGGACGGCGAGTGGCGCAGGCCCACGCAGGAAGAGGGGGCCGGCTCCGCTGTGGGCTTCCAGGACGAGCTGCTCCGCCGGAAACGCCACCGGACGCCGGTCGATGCTTGAGGTCGAGGCCAAGTTCCGCGTCCACGGTCCGTTCACCCTCCCCGACCTGACGGCGGACGCCACCGGGGTAGCCGAGGTGTCGGCCGGCGAGCGGTCCAGCTTGCGCGCCGTCTACTACGACACGGCCGACCTGCGCCTGGCCCGCGAGGGCGTCACGTTGCGCCA